>ERZ1292623.5394-Hain-H51-01um-R1-5394-length-10221-cov-8_pt1 | contig 10221 bp, 16 predicted proteins | sample MGYA00564398_ERZ1292623 | MGnify/ENA primary metagenome ERZ1292623 (study PRJEB36523, sample SAMEA6512633) | groundwater metagenome | collected 2019-01-07 | study: AquaDiva: Metagenomics assemblies of 32 groundwater samples
AATCTCCGGAAACTTACCCCTTGATCGAGTTGCGATGAGAAGTTTCTTCATTTTGCCCGAGAGAGGACTCGAACCTCCACGCCCTTGCGGGCTATTCCACCTCAAGGAATAATGTCTACCAATTTCAACACTCGGGCATCATTTTGTCAAGTCCCCACCTTCGAGCCTTCTTGAACAATACCTGCAATCTTACTCGCTTTTTTCAGGAGTTCCAGTTTCTTCCTCCGCCATTGAGATGACGAGCTCGATCGCCCGCGCCGCCTCCTCACGCGTCGCAAATAATCCGCGCGCCACGAGCTTGTCTGGCGCGACACGACGAGCTTCATCCGGATCAAAGCGGATCTTGTCGGGGAGCCTGTGGCCAGTTTTAGTAATGTACACCATGGCTATTTAAGAAACTGCAACATTGCAACCACAACACCGAGAATAACAATCGTTTGTCCTGCGAGCGCTTTATATAGGTCCAGCTTCAAATCTTTCAGGTCTTCTTTGGTTGCAAGCTTCGAAATGTCTATGTGCTGCTCGACGAACTCCACAATTCCTTCAGATTGCTCGACCGAAAATTTCTTCTTTTGCAAGAAAGAAATCGCCTTATAGGTATCCGTTACAAGCGCTGTGGCCATATTCCGATATTATACACCACTCTTACGTGGCATGCAGCGTGGCTTATTTACTCGCTTTTTGCAACTTCAGTTTCTGCGGCAACTGCTTCTGCCGGAGCTTCCGCAACCACGTCCGCATTCACATCACCATCTTGGACGAGGCGGGAGCGGCGGAGCTGGCGGCGCGATTCGCGCGCGACCTTCTCGCGGATGAAGTAGAGTTTCGCGCGGCGCACGCGGGCACGCTTTACCAATTCAACGCGGTCGATCGAGGGAGAGTGAACAGGGAAGATCTTCTCAACGCCGACGCCCGAAGCGACTTTGCGGACCGTGAAGGTGCCGCCGGCTTCGTTGCCGTGCTTGCGCGCGAGGACAAGGCCTTCGAATGCCTGGAGGCGGGTCTTCCCCTTTTCCTCGATCTTCTGCCAGACGCGCACGGTGTCCCCCGGCTTCAAATCCGAGATTTTTGCGCCCCCTGCCTTCTGCTTAGTCGCTGCGGTCATAGAGCCAGCAATGTACCACGAGCTGCGGATGAGTTCAAGCCAAGCTATTTGCCTAGCTACTTGCCATGCCGGCGCTCCCTCGCGGCGAATTCTTCAAGGATCTCGTCGAGGATTTTCTCGGAAAAGTCGGGCCAGTGCGGCTTGATGAAAAAGAGCTCGGAATACGCGGCCTGCCAGAGGAGAAAGTTGGAGAGTCTATGTTCCCCGCTCGTGCGGATAATGATGTCCGGATCGGGCATCTGTGCGCTCCACAGGTGCGAGCGGATCGATTCTTCGGCGAGTTCGACGCCCGCGGCCACGGCAGCTTTTACGGCCGCGACAATTTCCGCGCGGCCCCCGTAGGAGAGGCAGATCCACATCGTCATGCGAGTGTTCGTGGCAGTCTTCTCTTCCGTCTCACGCATTCCAGCCTGAATGTCTTCGGCAAACCGCTCGCGCTGTCCCAAAAAACGGACACGCACGCCTTCTTTCCCTAATTCTTCCCTGCTCTCGCGTATGGCGGCGCGAAAAATATCCATAAGATAGTTCACTTCTTCTGGCGAACGGTTCCAATTCTCCGTCGAAAATGCGTAGGCGGCCACGTGCGGGATGTTGCGGTCACGTACCCAACGTGCGGCATTTTTCAGATTTTCAAACCCTCTCCGATGCCCTTCGAGCGTGGGCAGACCGCGTTCACGCGCCCATCGACGATTACCATCAAGAATGATGCCGATGCATTGGATCGGCTGTTTCTCTGGAGACCATGACATCGTCCTACCTTAGTAGACAAGTTCGAACGAGTCAAAGATTTTCTGGGGAGTACGCCATTGGATCGTGACGTTTTCGACATGCGAGAGCATCGGACCTTTGTGCAGAAATGCGATCAAACGCTCGAGATTTTCTTTCGCGCCCTGCGCGACAACTTCCACGGTACCGTCTTCCACATTTCTCACGAAACCATTCACCCCCACCTTCCGCGCCTTGCGGCACGTAAAATCGCGGAACATCACCATCTGCACCCTGCCAGAGACGATTGCATGGAATTCGAGGGCGTCGTCCATATTAAAATCCAAAGGGGTTAATAAAAAGACGATTAAAGAGGAGGATGAATACAAATGCGAGAAAGAAAATCCACCCAGGAACCAACGTGAGCAATGATTCGCTCTTCCCCACATAGACCCACGAACGAGTACAGAGGTTGATTCCTTCGATCAAAGCCCCTTGTAGCAGAGCCGTTATGCTTGCCGCAAAAAAGGCGCCGATCCCTGCGACACGCAGGAGCGCGTACGTATCCTGCATAATGAGCATAAAGATCCCCCAAAAAAGCGGTAGCGCCGCAAGGAGTATGCGTCGCTTCTCTATTGACGGGTAATACCACGAATGATACCCAAACTGCCATACGTATTCATACGCCATGCCGATGCACGCCCCCGCGACAAAAACTGCAACGGGGATGCTGCTTCCTTGGAGAAGGAGCGCCGTAAAAGATGTATTTCCAAATCGATACAGTACTGCTTCAACGAGAACGAAGAGCGCGACCGCAAATAAGACTCCGAACGCATCGCCAATTGCCTGACGTTTTCCCTCACGCCAATCGCTTTTTCGTGACACTAGAAACGCGCCTGCATACGCCAGGGCTACGCCGATAATTCCAAAGCTGATTGCCATATGCACCCTGAAAGACTCGAACTTTCGACCTTCCCCGTGTAAAGGGGTTGCTCTACCAACTGAGCTAAGGGTGCATCTCGGGAACTATACCCGCAAATGCCCCTGCGAGGAATCGAACCTCGATCAACGGCTTAGAAGTCCGCTGTTTTATCCATTAAACTACAAGGGCTACATTCGTATCCTATCAGCTACCGACTACAGGCTACAAGCTACTGGTTGGTTATGACGGATCCTTCACGCCGACCGGCGCGGTGCGGCGCTTTTCGTATTTTTCGGCGCGCGCGCCGAAGCCTTCGAGGATTTTCTGCAATTCGCTGCGCGTAACGCTTTTGTGCGCGCCGACGGAGACCGACGACTCGACATCCCCCGCGAGTGGCCGCGTGAATTGCCAGATGCCGAACCCGATGCCGCCAAGGATCATGAGTACGAGGAGGAAGACCAGAATCGCCCAGACAAACTCGCCCAGAACACGCGCGCCCTCCGGCTCGTGCCGCGCGGCATACGCGTCTTTTATTCGTATCGTCGTATCGGTTTCGAATCGCATATTATTTTATTATTTTTCAGCGGCAAGCGTGACGCGCAGGCGCGCCGTGAGACGCCATGCCGAGTCGGATTTGGATAGGTCGAATTGTTCAATCGTCGACGGCAAGGGAAGCGTCTCGAGAAGCGCGACGGCGCGCATAACCGCGACGAACGAGCCGGATGCGGTCACCGTGACGGAAACGCTCGAGAGTTTCTGTGCCGACGTGCTTTGCGTCGAGGCTTCGCCGATCTTCACGTCAGACGCGCCCGCCTGTTTCGCCGCTGCCTCGATCGTCTCGACCGCATCGAGGATCGTGACGCCAACGAGGCTTTCGAGTGCCGCGCGCTCGATTTCCGTGCCCTGGATTGTCGATCGCAGGCGCGCCGCGTTTTCCTCGCGCATCGACTCTTCTTCCGCCCGCGCGGACGCCGACGTATATTCCGTGCGATCGCCCTGCACGATCATGGCGAAATACCCACACGCCCCCCACGCCGCGACGGCGAGTGCCAGCATCCCCCATGCATAGATCTGTCGCATACGATTAGAAGGCTCCCGAGAGCGTTATGGTAAAGCGGCCTTCTTGCGTGCCGACGAGTGCGGCGACCGGGACCGCGACCGTCGTGAAGCGCGCATCCGCTTCGAGTGCGTCGCGAAACACACTCACTGCAGCGCGGTTCGCCGCGACGCCGGAAAGCTCGATCTTCCCCTTGGAATATCGTACGCCCGAGATACTCATCCCGGCGGGCTTCAGGGCAAGCGCCGCCGTGACACTCTCGACCGGGGCGCTTGAGGTCGCGTGCGAGATGGGGCCGAGCGCGGCAACGAGCGCGGCGGCGCGTGCGCCTTTCGCCTGGTCGTCACGAGCCGTTTCGGATACTTCGCTCTCGGGGAGCGAGGAGAGCGCGATGCGGACCGATACAAAGGCCGGGACGAGCGCGAGCGCGGCAACGAGCGCGCCCGCGCAGAGGACAACCGCAGTGGTGAATATGAAGCGCGCGCGCAGGCGCGCCGCGAGGATTTTCTTCTTTTCGGGTGGAAGGACGTTGGCCATATTCAAAGTGCGCGCAGCGCGAGCCCGACCGCGGTCGCGTATTGGAACGACGAACGGTACTCAATCTCAGGGATGTAATCGTCGAAAGAAAAGACGTTGCACCAGACATTCGGCCGCTCCGCCCTGACCTGCACTTTGCCGGCGATGTACTCGGGAAGCCCCCGCAAATTCGCGCTGCCGCCCAGGATGTAGACACGCTCGACGGGCGGCGTGCGCACATTTCCCTCGAAGCGACGCGTATCCCAAAAGCGGTAGTGCCGCGCGATCTCGTCCGTGAGATGGCCAGCCACTTTCTCAAGCGCCTCGTACCCCTTCTTGGACGCATCGTCCGGAATGAGTCCGTGCTCGTTCTTAAAGGTTTCCGCTTCTTCTTCGGTTTGGAGCGACAGCGCCTCCATTGCCGCGTGCGTCAAATGGTCGCCGCCAATTTCGACGGTCGAAGTGAAAATCGGGATGCCGTGCTTGAGGATCGCGACACCGGTGCGCGCATGGCCGCAATCCACCAGCATGGTCACGGGATCGCTCATTTTCCCGGAGACCGCGCGCGCAATCGAACGCGCCTCGATCTCGAGCGACGAGAGTTCGATCCCCGCCTTTTCGAACGCGTTGGCATAGCCGTCGGCAAGTTCGCGCGGAAAAACGGTAACGGCGATCTCTTCCCCGTGCTCGTCGTGCACGTCGACCGTATCGTAGTCGTAGACAGCCTGCCCCTCGGGGATTGGCACGCGATTCTCTAGCTCGAATTCAATCATATTCATGATCTCCTTGCGCGCGCTCGCCTCCGGGACGTGCATGCTAAAGACGTACGCCCCCTCTTCGGGAAGCGCCGCGTGTGCGCAGGAAACGCCCGCGCGCTTCTTGATGCCCGCAAGGACACTCGCGAGCGCCGGTACGTCGCGTATGACGCCACCCTGCACGACGCCGTCAGGGATGCGCTCACTGCCGTACGACGCGATGCGCGTACCGTTATTCCCCGGGGCGAGCGAGAGCCATTTCACCGATGAGTCGCTCACGTCAACCCCCGTGCCGCAGGGGGTAAGGAGTTTAGGTACCGGAAACCAGCGCGCAAGTGTGCGCGTAAATTGCATTCCAAAATTATATCACCCGTTTGCGTGAGACGGGGTTGGGAACGCTAGGCCCAGAAGAGGCGCGTCGGCGCGAGGAGGGGTCGCGCAAATTTGCAGCAGCAAATTATGCGTGACCTACTTCAACTTCGTACCATTCGGGACAGCCACGTCGGGTATGAGGAGGGCGAGTCCGTCGCCTCCCGGAGAAGCCGCGAGCAGCATTCCCTGGCTCTCCACTCCGCGAAGCATACGCGGCGCCAAATTCACAATGTACGGGAGCTGCTTCCCGATTATGTCCTCGGGTTTCCTGAACTCTGCGATGCCGGAGACGATCGTGCGCTCTCCAAATTCGCCGAAATCGACGGTGCATTTCAATAATTTGTCAGTGTCGGGAATGTGTTCGGCCGCACGCACCGTGCCGATGCGGATTTCGAGCTTTGCGAAGTCATCGTAGGAAATGGTTGTTGTTTCTTCAGGCATGGCGGAAATCTTAGAACCACGACATAACAATTGCAAGGAGTTTTTTAAGCGTTTTTGCAATCTCCTCCAAGACCGATGCCTCCGCGGCAAAACCCACGTCTTCCGCGTATGAAAACGTGGAGCCCGACCCGATGATCGCGAAATCCGTCGTTGCCCCGGTCGTGCTCTTTGCCGATTCGTTTCCCCGCCCCGACTGCACGTTTCCGGTACTCGATCCAGTTCCGCCACTTCCTCCTACACCGCCCCTGGAGGTGCCGTCGCTTCCCAAGTCTTCTGAATCCACCGAAAGGCCGAGCGACTGCATGAGGCGACCCCAGAGTGAACCCGACCCCGAACCAGCGCCGCTATCGATAGGATTATCGTTCCCCGAGCCTCCGGAGGACGTATCATCAGGCGAATTGAACATGTTCGAGACACCGCCAAAATTGGGGAACCACGAGCCGCCGCCAGCGCCGCCTCCGATCGCGTCTTCGCAACTCGGATCGTTCCTCCCCTCGATTGGCGAACGCATTATGCCGGTAATCGGATCTTTTTCCGTTGTCGTCGCGGTCGTCGAGGTCGCTGTTTTTGGCACGCACGGTTTCGGCATCATCGGCATGTCCATCGACGGCATCCCCATCGGGATCATGGGAAGCATCGGCGGCATACCCATCATCATTGGCATCATCATAGGAAGCATGGGCGCCTTGCCTTCTATGGCTGTTCCTTCGCACTTTCCTACCACCTTGCAGAACCCCGTGGTTTTTGCGCTTTTGTCTTCGCATTTACAGTTAATCTTCCCGCCACCTTTTACGTTGCCACATTTTCCAGTCTTTGGATCTATCCCCTTGTCACATAGACATTTCGCATCCTTCCCGCCCTTGCACATCTCGTTTGCTGCAGCTCCCATTGCGACCTGCGAAAGGTTGTCGACGCCGATACCCGACGCGAACGCGAGCGCCGTGGCGCAGACGCCGACCATGATGATGAGCCCGAGGAGGTGTTCGCGTACCCCGCGCTTCTTTTTCCGCACCATGCGCGAATGATAGCACTTGCGTGCGCGCTACCGCTTCGCCGTATGCCTATTGTGCCCATCCCAGGATGATTGCGAGAATCGCCTGAAGGATCCGCTTCAAATATTCGAGGAGTGAGAGCGCCTCTTCCCCATACCCGCGACCGCTCACAAAGGGATTGTCGGAAAGATCGTCCGGCGGTGACCCGTACCCGTCCCCCGTGAACGGAGACGCCTGCGCAAACGTTGAGCCGGAATCGTACACATAGCGCACTTCGCGCCCGGAATCTTCCCCTTGCGGACGCGCACCGCCCGAAGCCGTGCCTCCTTGTGAGGCCTTCAGACCTACCGTGGCACTCTTGGTGAGAGAGCTGATAAACGAGGTCGTCTTTTTCCCAGCAATTTCGACGATAGTATCTGCGCCGTCCGATTCATCGGACGAGCCGGAGAGCCCAATTGAGTCCAAGACGCGACCCCAGAGCGTCGTCCCGATCCCCTCTTTTTTTGCTCCGGCAGAGTCGCCTTGGTCGTCAAAACCCATGTCATCATACCCCCCGCCTCCGGAATCGTAAGCGCCCGCGTAAAACGGCGAGTCGGAACCCCATCCCCCTCCGAAATCCTGACAATCAGGATCCGCTCGATCCGATGTTATCGCCGCGGTAGTCGTGGCGGGGCTCGACGTCGCGGAAGTCGTCGACGCAGCTTTCGGCACGCACGGTTTCGGCATCATCGGCATCTCCATCTTCGGCATCATCATTGGGATCATGGGAAGCATCGGCATCATGCCGTCGGCTTTGTCGGCCTTGCACTTCCCGACCGTCGCGCATTTCCCCGACGCGGCAACATCGCCGCTCGTCACGTCGGAGCACGGACAACCGATTTTCCCACCGCCCGGTTTTTTCGGATCGCACTTGCCGTCTTTTAAGCCCTTGCCGCATTGGCATTTCGCGTCGGCGCCGCCCACGCACATGAGGTCGGCCATGTTGCCCGCCGCAAGCTGTGAAAGGTTGTCGACGCCAATACCCGACGCGAACGCGAGCGCCGTGGCGCAGACGCCGACCATGATGATGAGCCCGAGGAGGTGTTCGCGTACAACAAACTTCTTTTTTCGAACCATGCGTGAATGATAGCACTTGCGTGCGCGCAGATGCGGGAACGCGCGTGAATACTCAAAGCGTCTTCACGTGCCACTCGACTGTCTGAATGCACGGGATCCGCGCGCCGTCTTCCCCGAGCGCACAGAGCGACCGCGCTCTCGCTTCTCCGTACGACTGGATGTAGTCGGCCGCCGCGCCGGTGAGGCACGCCGAGCGCTCTTCAAGAGTTGTGCCGGCGGCACACAGCGAGATTGTGCTCTCCGGATTACCGTACGACCAGCCAGAGGCGTCGCGGCCGATGCTTTGGAAGCATGTCTTTTGGTGGACGCCCGCGGTGCGGCACGCGGCAAACGTCTTTTCAAAATCGCCCTCGAAGATGACCAGCATGTGCGATGTCTGCATCAGGTAGCATTGCGCGCGGTACGTTTCCGCGACCGCGTTGCACGGGTACAGGGGGTCGTCGTCTTTCAGGAATTTCGACGGCTCTTCGAGCGTGTTACTGATCACGTTCTCCATGAAAACGCCGCCGTGGCAGCTCGATTCCTCCCACGCGCCAGAAAGGCGATCGCATGCCGCGATCGATGCGAAAAGGTCGTGGTCGAAATATGCCATGAGGCCGTGCCCGATCCCGTGCACGCAGCTGAAATAATTGTATGAATACCGTTCTTTCCCTTCGATGGCGGCGCAGAGGGAATCAAGCTCCGTGAGCAGTTTGTCGCCGTCTTCACCGAAGAGGCCCTCGAGAACGCCGTGATGGTAACCCGAGCGACAGAATGTCTCGCCGTGTTTGTACGCTTCACCGACGGAGCCATATTCTCTGCCAGCTGCCGCGCCGACAATATGGAGAAGCGGGTGGCAAAATCCTTTTGCGCCCTCTCCCGCGTCGTAGCGCGTTTTCAAATCTGCGAGTGCCTCGACTGCCGGATACTTTTCGACAAACGCTTCGTAATAGGCGATCCAGCAGGTGGAGGTCAGGCTCGCATCGCTCGGGCACGGGTCGCGCTCATTGTAGTCCTCGAGAGGATGCGCGCCGGAGAGCAGCCCGCGATCGATCATTCTCCCGACGGCGAACGCGGCCGGAATGAGGACGATGACGCAAAGGAGCGCGATTATTTCGGTGCGGTATTCACGCCACATCGCTGTATTTAATCATGGATTTAATCACGGATCGGTGGATGCGTATCAAGATAGCGCTGTAGGATTATCGCAGCCGCGGCGGCATCGTTATGCTCTTTGCCTTTGGGCGCGAAGCGCGCGGCTTCGATTGAACTCCACGCTTCGCGAGCAAGCGTGACCGGAAGCCCTGCGTGCCCCGAGAGCATTTTTGCAAAAGCCTCCACTTCATCCGTAATCAGGTTTTCCGCGCCGTTCATCGCGCGCGCGTCACCAAGGATGATTGCCTCCGCGCCTTCGCGCGCCGCGATCTGCCCAATGCGGTCAACAGACGTCGCGTCATTCGGGACGGTTTCTTTCGGAAAAGCAAACTCGCCGCGCTCGTCGGAGAGCGCGAGGCCGATGCGTCGCGCGCCATAGTCAATGCCGAGGTATCTCATGGGGACAGTATGACGTATAAAGTACCGTGTATAAAGTATGGAGAAAGTATGGAGAAAAGGTGCAGCGTATGCCTATTTTCCCGCGACCGCGGGAAAATAGGAACATTTAGTTTGGCTTCAATTTTGAAGTCTTAAAAATTTCGGGTTGGAACGGTTTGAGGCGGACGATGTGCGTCATGAGGCCGGCACTTTTTAAATCCCTTTCCAAATGCTCAACATATTCCCCGCCCTGGTCGTAGCCGAGTGCGATGATGTCGGGATTTTCATGCGCGATGTGCGCGATGTAGCCGTCTGTGTCGCCGAGAATTGCTTTGTCGATGAGCGGATGCTTCTCGAGCGCGGCGAGGCGCTCGTCTTTCGTGAGGCGCGGCATCGCCCCCCGCTGCCGCGCCCCCCCCGCGTCCCCCGCCCCCGCCCCGATCAAATAAGAATCATCGGCCAATCCCCTCGCTTGCCTAAAAAAATCCTCATGCCCCGCGTGGATCATGTCGAACGTCCCGAAGACCATAATGCGCGTCATATGGTCATGACAAGGAAGCCGACACCGATAAAAGCAACGATGGCACCGACAATCTGGTGGTTATTTAATTTCTCCCGTCCGAGAAAATATCCGAGGAGCGCAGCAAGCGCGATATAACTCTCGCTCACCATAACCGTGAGCGAGATCGGTATCATCGTCGTTGCGAAGGCGTACCCGATCCACGCCG
>ERZ1292623.5395-Hain-H51-01um-R1-5395-length-10221-cov-6_pt1 | contig 10221 bp, 17 predicted proteins | sample MGYA00564398_ERZ1292623 | MGnify/ENA primary metagenome ERZ1292623 (study PRJEB36523, sample SAMEA6512633) | groundwater metagenome | collected 2019-01-07 | study: AquaDiva: Metagenomics assemblies of 32 groundwater samples
CTAATTTCTGTGCAATTTAATCAATTTGCAGTGGTTCGAGTGCTAAAGTTTTATAAATTTTATTTTCCAAACCTTCAAGTTCTGGCATATTTCTTATTTCTTCTTTTTTAATTTTTATTTTCAAAATGTCCATCGCAGATGTGACCATCTGCGCATCTCCACTTTTAATTAAACTGTTACATCCAACTGAAACTCGAGAGTTTATAGGTCCAGGAACTGCATATACTTTCTTCCCCATTTTCTTTGCAATTTTGGCAGTTACTAAACTGCCGCTATTTTCACCCGCTTCAACTACAAGAACTCCTAAACTTGCAAGTTCAACAACAATTTTATTTCTCTGTGGAAACTTCCAGATACTAGGTTTTGCTGAATCTTCATATTCAGAAACAACAGACCCTCCATTTTTAATTATCTCGTCGTATAACTTTTTATTCTCAGGTGGATAGACATGATCCAAACCGCAACCAAAAACTGCAATGTGTTTTCCTCCATACTCAATTGTTTTTGAAGCTACCTCAGTATCAACTCCATACATAAAACCAGAAATCGTGGTTATGCCATTTGCCACAAAATCACATACAAATTTATCAACCACATCCCTACCGTATCTAGTCATTTGTCTGCTACCAACAATAGCAATTGATTTTTTGTTAATTGTATTGGGATCTACTCCTCTAAAATGTAAGGTTTTCATGGTGTGATATTCTTCCTGTCTCTTCAACTATACAAATTGCATCTATTTGATATTTATCATAATTCTTGGCTATATCAGGATTAGTTAATAAGTATAATTCCGCAGTTCTTCTAACCTGATTTAATTTATTTATTCCAATCATCTCTTCAGGTGTTCCAAAGTCTTCTGTCTGTTTAAATTTTACCTCAACAAAAACCAAAATATCATTTTTTGTTGCAATTAAATCAAGCTCTCCAAATTTTGTAGAGTTATTCTGGTCGATTATTTGATAACCATTCTCTCGCAAATAATGTGCAGCCATTTCCTCCCCATCTTTGCCCTTGATTCGATTAAATTGCTTAGTCATTTGTTCTAACTCTGTATTGAAGAGCTTCAGCAACATGGTTTGGAAGAATTTTCTTGGAGTCAGCAAGGTCTGCAATAGTCTGTCCTACCTTAATTAATCTAAAATAAGTTCTGGCTGATAAATTGTAGGTATTTACTGCCTGTTTTAATAAAACCAATGCTTCAGGAGTAATATCTACAAATTCCTTGATATGTTTATTTTTCATATTTGCGTTTGTGTAGATATTTAAACCTTTAAATCTTTTGTTTTGAATATTTCTTGCCTTAATTACTTGTTCTCGTATTTTTTTGGAATTTGTAGATTGTGATTTGTTATTTGGAGACATCAACTTATTTATATCTACGGCTGGAACATTAAGATGCAAATCAATACGATCCATAAGTGGCCCAGAAAGTCTTGATTGATAATTTAATATCATACGAGGAGTACATTTACATTCTCTTTTCGGGTCTCCCAAGTATCCACATGGATACGGCTTTACATTGTTGTTATTATAATGCATAATTAAAGTAACTATTTAAATCTTATGAAAGCCGTTTGTTATTGTCGTACCAGTACGCTTGATCAAGCTCGTGAGGAGAAAACATCTATACCTGACCAACTAAAATGGGCTAAAACTCTCGCTTTAGAGAAAGGTTGGGAATGGAAAGGAGAATATATTGAACCAGGAGTATTTGGTGATGTTGAACTTGAAGAAAGAGAAGCCCTAAGTAATTTATGGAAAGATGCAAAAAATGGAAATTTTGACATCGTGCTCATCTATCATTCTTCCAGATTTGCCCGTGAGGCAGATATTGGAATGAGAGTGTGTAGAATGTTAGGACAAATAAGGGTACAAACCTACTTTCGTAATAGTCCTATTGAACCAGTTGCACCCGATAAATTTTCTTGGGGAATGAATATAGGAAGTCTTTATATGATGGCATTTTCATTTATAGGTGATTTTCAAGAAAATGTTGCAAGAAGTGAGAGAGTGAGATCGGGATTTCAAGGATTAGCAAGAAGAGGGGTTCTAACGTTTGCTCCGTATGGTTATAAGAAAATTCCAAAAATATTTACTGATAAAGATGGAAGACAAAGATACACTTGGGGTTTTGAAGTAGATCCTCTGAAAGCTCTAATCGTGCAAAGAATATTCAATGAATATGTGAAGGAAGGTGGTAGTTTAAGACAAATAATGCTTTCTCTAAATAAAGAGGGTGTTCTCTCTCCCTCTGGTAAAATTGGAGAAGAAGCATGGTCAAGTAGCACCATAAGAAACATTCTTACTAATCCAGCATATATAGGTACAGTTAGATGGGGTAGAAAATTAGGAGGCAAATACTTGCAAGGAAAATCATTAAGTGGCAAACAAAGACGAATCGTCACATTACAGAGAGACTGGATCACGGAACCTGGAGATCACCCTAAAATTATTATGGATAAAGAATTATTTGACAAGGCTCAAGTGAAGCTAAGATTAAGGTACTCACTAAAGGGAAGGGCAATTGCATCAAAAGGATTACTCATTGGTTTGATTAAATGTGGTCGCTGTGGCAAAAACGGATATTATAAAACCAGAATCTTAAAACGAAAAAACAATCTTGTTCGTTCTGATTATCTCTGTTCAAGTTACATTACATATAAGAGTTGTCAACGCCATATTATGGCAGCCAAAAAATTGGATGGGATCATTATCTCAAATATAGCCAAAATTGTTTCTAATCTAGCCTATCGTAAAAAATTATTGAGTCAAAACGGTAAAAACAAAGATACAAATTTCAAAGAAAAACTGGAAACTCTAAATAGGGCAAAAAAAGAAACAGAAATTAAACAACATAGGATACTAATTGCGTATGAAACAGGTACGCTGGAACTTGAAGTGTTCGGGGAAGCAAAAAGAAGACTAGACGAAAATACAATTGATTTAATAGAACAAATAGAAAACATAAATAAAACATTAAACGATACTTCTCAAGCAAAAGAGGCAAGAAGGAATTTTTTGAATGTAATTAAAAATTTTAAGAATAATTTTTATAAAGTAGAACTTTCTAAGCAAAAAGAGCTTCTTCAGTCACTTATATCTTCTGTAATTGTTAGTAAAAATAAAATTGATATCAATTATCGTATTTAAAGCTGGATTATTGGTTTTATTGTCTTAACAATTTAACTTTTCTGATCTTCATAGCTACTTTGAATCTTGAAGGTTCCACCGCACCAGCGAATATTGAGAGTTGTTTACCTAATCTTGTTAGAAATTGGTCAAGGTTTTTTATTGTGAGGTTAGATCTAACTGTCATTGTTGTTTCCCTTCTTGCATAAATGCATTAACTGCATTCCAAACATCTATTTCTGTTTCGTATTCTCCTTCGTTATGAGAATCATCTCCATAATTAACTCTGATAAACACTTTTAAACCGTCTTCTACAAATTTAATCGTGCGTAATTTTTTTAAAAAAAGTCTTTTAGAATGAGTAAAGTACTTACTTATCGTTCCACGGCTGTTTGTTATCTGAAATTTATAATGCATATTTATTTTTCATTTTATTCAAACAACTTCTCAACGTTATAGGCGGACAAAAACTCTCCGATGTCTACAGTTAAAAACTCTTTAAAGACTTCTTCTATCTGATATGAATTAGCAATCTGCCCTCCACCTTTTAGCTTCTTAAGTATTCCAAGTGATGAAAGCTCCTCAAGTAACCTGCCTGATGTTTTAAATGACTTACCTGAACCGTCTGATAGCTCTTTTGAAGTTATTTCTTGATTCTCTGTATTTCTTAATACTTTCAAAGCATTTGCCCTATCTGCAGGCATAGAGGAAAGTACAATCTCTTTTGTAAGTGAAAGTTCTTCTGCTCCAACCTCATTTTTGTTTGCCACTAATGCAAGATATTTAGATAGTGCTATGAGTTGCTGTACTGCTCTCCAAGGCTGTTCAATCTGAGTATCTAGTGCTTCATAGTATGTAATATCCTTACCTTGGTCATCCTTAAACGATGAAGACTGTATAACCACAATTCCTCTAGCCTTTGCCATAAACCTTGAAGCAACTTTTAAAAATCTTTCTGCACCTTTTGATAAATCTTTTATGCCGTTTATGTCGCTTTGATTTAAATAATCTAAATACGCTGATACTAAACTACCTGCTTCTTTTTCTTTTATGCTTCTATCTTCATTGCTGAATATCGCATCAAATGATTGATTTTCTTGGTCTGTAGTTAAGTTAGGAATAATAAAATGCAAGAAGCGAGGACCGATCATGTTTAAATACTGAGTGTGTTTATTAAGAGTTGCAGGTGTAATACACCCTACATGGCTAAATTCTGATTCATAGGTTATATTCCCGCGTCTTGAAGAAAACTTTGAAAGTGATTTGTCGTAACTATTAACCCAGTCACCAATTATTTTTTTAGTAGCTTTCTCATCTAGTGAAAATAAAGAAGTCCAATCCTTTATAACTAAGCATTTATTATTTAGTAATGGTAATAAATCGTATGTTTTTTCTTTTTTAGTTGATCTTTCTCCAGTAATAAAAGAGTTTTGAGTTAAGCTATCTAAAGATATTACATCCTTGTTATTCTTAATTAGTTTTACTAAATCTGTTTTGCCTGATGACGGAGAACCTACTAAGAGTAACCATAACATTACCCTGTTCTTTCTTAATCCCGAAGTAGCAACTGCCAACATGATCCTCAAGGTGTTTTTAGTATTTGGTAAATAAGCTTCTACTTTTGAAGCTATTTCATCAAATGTCTGTATACCCTGCGGAATTTCTGTCTCCCTATAGTCAATCTTTTTGTCTACTGTTGTAGGTACCTCTATTTCAAACTCTGCTTTTATAAGTTCTTGGAAGCTCCTCGGAATATCATTTACAAAATCGTTCATACTCCTCCTTTGCTAATTGCCTTGTTTCCTTTTGTTTCTCAATAAACATGTTTCTAGCAAACCTTTGCTTTTTTGGATCCTTTTCATTAGATAAAGCTAAAAACCAATCAACTTCATTGTTAATTGTTGAGGTAAATTTTCCTATGCTTTTAAGTAATTCTAATTTTATTTCATTAAAATTTTGCATATTTATTTTTGTCCTTCATCTCAAAAACCCTATCTCTATATGTCTCCACTGCATCAAGCAAGTCTTTTGGTTGAACTAGTGGAGCTTTTCTACTTGAGAATTGGTTTACAAGTTCTTGACACTTATCCAATGGAGAGAATTGGAAATAAACAATTGAACCTTCTTTCCTTGTACCAAGGAAATTAACATCCTGCAGAATTAACAAGTACGGTACGAGTTGCTTATCTTTTGATTCATATAGAGTCTTCATCTTAGTCTTTGAAGAATTACACCATGGCTATCCGACTCATTGTCAAAGCTAATTATTAGCCTTGTTGGAGCTAAGTTAGGGGCTAATTATTTTTTTGAGAAATGTTTTCTTCAAGAGTGTAATATCCTTCTCCAGAACCCTTGAAATAGAGCCCAATCTCTTTTTTGAGTCTTTGGTTAATTGCATTTATTTCAATTGATACTCTATCCACATTTTTTGTCCTAGATCTTGTTTTAACAGTTTGAGTTGAAATTGTTTGTGGAGTTTCTTTATAAGTGTCCATCAAAGCTACAAACATACGTTTCCTGATTTTTCCAGTTTGAGTAAAAGTACCTATGTCTCCAAATTGATATATTCCTTCTTTTCTGTCAAACCATTTCCATCCTTTTGGAATACTAGAGTAATTTAAAGCTACACCGTCACTCTTTTTACTATTCAAGGCTTTCTCAATTTGGTTTAAATACCCACGCAACAATTGTAGGTCATATTCTATAAGCCAACCCCATTCGTATTTTATTTCAAGATCGCTTCTTGGGTCATTAGCCCTCAAAATTGCTTCCCTCCCTGTTAATCCATGTTCTCCACCATATATTGTGGGTTTATCTGCACCCAATGTTGCTGACTGGAACCTAAAGAGGTCTGCCGTTTCTAATTGTTGTAAAATCTTTATCTCTTGGTCTGGAGTAGGAGCGTCTTTTATGTCTCTTTTCCCGTTCTGGGGATGCAATTTATATTCTACCCATTCTTTTTCTAAAGCAAGTTCAATAATCGTGCAAAGTTTACTAACTGTCCAATGAAAATACTTAAGTGTATCTAAAGTAAAGCTGTTCAATCCTTTTGCAAGGGCTTGTAATTTATCATCATCCATATGCATCTAGTCTCATTATAACTCAATTGAAGCTAAAATAATAACTAGTACGGCAAAATCTCATTGACTTTAACCTCTAATGTTGAAGCTATTTTTTGAAGTGTTTTTAAACTAATCCTCCGTTTTCCAGTCTCAACCAAACCTATATGCGTAGTGCTAACTCTTACCCTGTCTGCTAATTGCTCCTGAGTTAAACCAGCTAACCTTCTATATTTTTTAATCTGCTTTCCAAGTTTTATTTCTCTCTTTGTCGTTTTCACTTCGCTCATGTCATAACGCTATCAAATAAAAAGTGTTTAATTTACTACCCGTGAGGAAAGATTTAAGACTAAAAAGGTCTTGATTTTTACTTAACTGGAAGTTAAGATTATGTAGAAGAATCTAGAATATCATATGAACTCCAAAAGCACTCCCTATAAAATTCTAAGCGTCATCTTCATTCTGTTGGCTCTATATTTAGCATTTAATTCATTAAGTTATATATGGACTGTATACAGTAGCCTTTACGAGCAAGTCGGATTAACTAAAACTATATTTAGTTTTACCCTTACCGCATGGCTTGGAGTAATGGGCATTGCATTATTATTAATGCCTATAAGTACCCTTTTACGCGAGGATGAAAGTATCAGAAGAATGCTTCAATCTAATTTCTTGGCTCTGCTGGGAAATGTTCTCATTGTTGAAGTCGCTTTTCCTGCGTGGAATGGATTAATAATACTTTTGCTTTCAAAATTTTTCTAAAAATGACTATTTTTCAAAAATTCTTAATTGTAGGGTTTTTTATTTCTACTATTTTAGTTCTTCTTCTCTATACTATGCCAAACCTACACCTGTGTAGAGTAAGCCGAACAGGACATAAGACCATTTGCTTCACCAATTACGAAGAGTTTGTAGAAGGTCACAGCTTTGATAGCAAAACTCCTATAACTACTCCAGACTTTATTTACCAAAAGACGATTGTATACATATCAATACTAAGCTTAGTAGGTGGACTTTTATTTTTCTTGCTTAAAAAATGACTAATATTCAAAATTTCCAACATAGTGTGATTAAATCTACAATTAAATATCTACTGCAATTTATTTGTGTATATGTACTAAGCCTCTTTTTTCTTGCAGTTATGTTTGAAGGTCTAAAAATACCAGATGAAAGAGTTTTTATTGTAGCTTTCTACTTAACTTTTGCCCTCATAGCATCATATGAAACAAGTAAACAGCATAAAACACAAGAGACAAATGGAGATTAAAAAAATAACTAATTCGGTGGTTTCAAAAATAGTTAATATAAAATGGAGGACAATTACACCATCATTAGTGTTATTTGTGATCGTGGTTATAATTATATGTACTGAAGTAAGAGGAGATGAATTTATTTTTGGTAATGACAAAAAAGTGGTGGGTACTCAAAGTAATCTCCCAAAATATAATCCAAACACTGAAAATTGTGAGGGCATGCCTGAACCTTTAATTAAACCAGAATCTTTCCCTAATTTTAATCCTAATAACTATTCGTGGCAGTTTTCAGCCCCAAGAGGTATCCCTGGTAAAACATATATGGGTGAGGTAATATCGTTAGGTTTAAGAAATAAATACGGTGAAAATAAAGACAATTTCTATTTTTCAGTAAGAGTTGAGCAACCAAATGGCAACGCAAGCACAACCGAAAATGTGCTAAGTACAGACAATTGGGCATATTCTGATTATCCCACCGATTCTAATTCTGGAGACACAAACCAAACAGGACCATATACCGTTATTTATCAAATATATGGAGTTATTGTAGCGTGTGATGGTTTTGAAGTATTCTAATTTCTATTTATCCATCCATACTTAGCATCAGGCTGAACAGTTGTTGGTGCATTTATTTTCTTTTCAAGATTTATATATCCTTCCTGAATCTTCTTTAACTGTATCTGGATCCCCTCTAAAAATTGTGGTGTTAGAACAAGTGTGGTCGCATTTAAAGCTCTCTGGTTAGCCTGAACAGGTGGTAATGTATTAACAGGGGTAACCTTCTCAATTATTGGATGAACGAGTTCAACTATCTTTTGTGGTTCTTCATCACCATCTCCAAAACCATATTCTTCTCTAAGAGATTTAAGGCTATTAGACATCTCTAGACTCTTTCTCTCTTCCGCTCCAAGTTCAATAGCATCTCTTTCTATTTTTGCACCATCTTTGATCGTATTTACAGCCTCATTAAAACTTTTAGGCTCTAGCCGTTTCTCAATAATTACTTTTAGTCCCAAGGATTGTAAAACTTCCCCGACACGCACCTGCCTTGCACTGATTCTTGCTAAATCTTCACCTATCAATCTGGGTAACTCTTGGTTTACTTTTTGTATACTTTTTTGCCTTAAATCTTGCCAACCCTCTCTCCCTGCCCGTTTTTTAACAGCTTGCAATGAAACACTATACTTTGAAGCTATTAAGAAATAGCTTTGAGTTTCATCTTTTAAGTAATCACCTAATGCCTTTGACCAATTGATTCTTGTACTCATAAGTTTTACCTATCTAATTTGTGACTACCAGCATACTCAAGTATCCTTTTTTCCAATCTCCCTTTGTATCCAGTTATAATTGGTTGATTACTTTGAAAAAGAAATAAATCTTCTGTTTTGGAACCATCATTTTTGATGTATCTCAATCCAACAACAATTGCGTTGGAAACGCTCGTGGGAATAGAGATATTTACTTGGTGTAAAACTCCATCTTTTTGTCTGAGGATAATCTTATATCTAGCAAGAAGGTTCACTACTTCTTCAGCATAGTATGGCTGTGGTCTGTTTTGAGAAATTTCATTGTAAACCTTATCAGTTATCTGTTTGAGTTCAAAATACGACTGTGTTTTTAACAAAATTAGATTCATATGTTATATAATACACCTTCATATTATTTACTTAACAGCAATAACAAAAACTCATAAGCTATATTCTTTATCAATCGCGCGTGCTCTCTTAAAGCTATAATCTGATGTGAACCTTTATCAGAAGCAATCCCATAAATAGCTTTTAATAAATTTAATTCTTTTAAATCTAAAAACTTTGTCTCGTTGAGGTATTCAAATACATCATGTTCTTTTGTTCCTTCGTTAATTTTGTTGTCACCTACATTTTGAGATTGTTCTATCGCCAATCCTCTACTAACCTCGGCTATAAGGGCTCTGACTCTGTCTATTGAGGTAGCATACTTACTATCGTTAAATTCTCCAGAACTAAAACTTTCTTCAATCTCTTTTATTACTAATGGCACAGTTTTAGTTTTGAATTTCGCTTGCCAAATAGTAACAACCTTTTCTTTATCTTCATTTACTTCTTGATTAAATCCTTCTAATTCGTTCTCTATAATCCTAATTTCAGCAGTATTTATTCTATCTTTTATATCTTGTATGTAAGGAGTATTGGGATTGTAATTTAAAATGTCTTTAAGTTGTGAATAGGTTTCCTTCTTTATAAAGGCGTATTCAAAATAAATTATTTTAGATAACATTCCATAAACGTTACTTATAGCGATATTGCCCGTAAGCGATATGTTAGTTTTTTTCACAGCTAATATAAGTAGATCTATTTTGTAAAGCACAAAAAATATCAAATAAGCAACTTGCCGATAATCACTGCAGTCTATTGAATCCAATAGAATCTTTCTGAATTCCTCTTGTTGTTCTTTAGATGAAGCCAGATATAATTTAATTAACAACTCAGCATTTTGAGATTTAATAAAGTCTCTACTTGGAACATCTGATAGTGATAAAGGTACTTCGCCCTCCCTCCTCCAGCCACTAAATAAATCAATATTAAAACTGCCCAATTTACTTCTTAAACGCTGAGTCCTTTTCTCTTCATTTAAAATGATCTCAATTTTAGTTTTTAATTCCTTCATTGTTCGTCTAGTATATCAAATATATGATTACCCCCTATGGCGTAATTGTTAACAAGAGGTAAAATCAGAGTTAAACAATAGAGTTAAATTGGTATAATAACTAAACGATGATTCTTGATATAGATAGATTT
>ERZ1292623.5398-Hain-H51-01um-R1-5398-length-10219-cov-4_pt1 | contig 10219 bp, 23 predicted proteins | sample MGYA00564398_ERZ1292623 | MGnify/ENA primary metagenome ERZ1292623 (study PRJEB36523, sample SAMEA6512633) | groundwater metagenome | collected 2019-01-07 | study: AquaDiva: Metagenomics assemblies of 32 groundwater samples
GCTACCTATGGCAGCTTCTGCGGCGAGCAGTCCGCTGTCCAGGGGGTTCACGGTTCCTCCATCGCGCGCACCAGCGCGATCCATTCCTCGCGATCTTCCGGCGAGAGCGGGTCGAACCGGCGTGTTTCGACCGGCTCGCTGGAAAACTGCCGGAGCACGATCTGGCCGGGGCCGCGCGCGTGCCAGAGCGAGCCCATCCACGGCGCGTTCCGGTCGGGAGGGTCGGCCCGGAAGGCGACGTAGACCTCGCCGGTCAGGCGGAGCAGCACCGGCTCGCCGGGCGCGGGCGTCCATTCCGTGTCGAAGGGGGCGATCACGGCGCACCGGCGGCGGCTTGCAGGTTGAAGGGAAGGGTCGCCGGATCGGGCAAAGGCGGCGGCGGCCAGCCCGCCTTGTGGTGCCGGGCGACGTGCTTTAGGATGCACACGCGCTCCGCGAGCGAGGGAAGCCAGCGCCGCTGGCCCGCCTTGCAGGCGGCCTCCAACGGCGCCAGCCAGCCGGGGAGCGGCCCCCAGCGGAAATCGGGCATGTTCGCGGTGGTCGTGCGGCCGGGCATGGGCAGCGCACCTGCCGCCTTGTCCCAGGCGTTCATCGAGAGCCGGTTCAGCGGCAGATCGCCAACCTCCAGCGTGGCGCGGATCGCCTTGGCGGTGAAGGGTACGGCCGCCGCGACGGTTGCGATGCCGCACGTCAGCGCCAGCGTTTCGTAGGTGTCGAAGTGCTCCCGCGTGGCGCGGGCGTCGCGGAACGCCCGCAGCTTTGCCGCGTGCTCGGGCGCGATGGTGGCTTCCCACTTCGCATCGTGGGGCCAGCAGCGCCGCCGGCCGTCCGCGCTCAGGCGGATCGGGCCAGCGGGCGGAGGGAAGTGCGCGTCAGCGCAATCGCAGCAGGTGGATTCACTCGGCATCGGCGTTGTCCTCCCATTGAAACGGCTCTGCGTCGCCATCGACCGCTAGGGCGTGCTTGCCCTCGTGACCGAACGGACGCGCGCAGCGGCTCCACTCGATGTTCGCTTCGACCTCGACTTCGTGCGCCGCGTCGCAGCGGTGAAACTGCGCCTTGTCCTGCCACGGCGGGCAGCGGAGGTTGTCGGCGCACCACCCGAGCCCGGTCAGGTGGCGGTCGCTCCCGACATCGCTCCCGGCCGTGTCCCACGAGCGCGGCCACGAGTCGGCTGGCGAGTCGGGCGCGGTCTGAGGCACCCACAGGGGGCAATCGCCGCCGATGCAGGGCACATCGACCCGGCCAACGCCTGCGCCGGGCGCATTGGCGAACGTGCTGCGGCGGTGGCAGTAGGGGATCGCGCGGTCGATGGGCATGGTGATCAATCCCTCGCGGCTGACGCCGCGAACCAGATGAACTCGCGTTCGACGTAGCACTCCACGACGCCCAGCACTTTACCGGCTAAATCGGGTACTGGCAGCCGCTCCAGCAGGAACGCGCGGGCTTGGCCGTTGCAACGCGGACAGCGCGCCGAGCAGGTGCCCAGCACCGGCACCCGACGACCGCCGAGCCCGGCGATGTCGGCCGGCACCAGCAACCATTCGGGCTCAACTCCGGCCGATACCACCACGCACGGGTCGTCGGTCAGATGAGCGACTGGCGAAGCGGCCGTCAGGGTGACACGTTCAGTCGCCACGGGGAGCCTCTTTCGCGGCGAGGGCTTGGAGATTCATGCTGTCCTCGTTGGTGACGCCCACAGACTACGCGCGTACGACTGCATACGCAATCGCGTTGACGCTTTCTTGACAAGTATCGGACCACGCTCGCGCGCGATGCGATCCACGTCGGGATGCACTTGGTAGGTCGAAACGTAGTAACCGAGCGATGCCGCCCATTGTCGCACCCGTTCCCGGCTCACGCCGTAATCGCGGCCGATGCTCGCAAGGCTTTCGCACGCCTCCAGCCGGTCGAGCAGGGCAGCAGCTCGCTCCTTCCCGTAGGTGGCGAGCAGGTGCTTGGCGACGGTGGCGGGGGCGGAAACGAACATGGCGCTATCCGTGCGAAGGGGGACGGCAGTAGGGGGCGAAGTCGGGCCGCCCGGCGCGCGGGTCGGGGCCGTAGCCGCGGACGTGCGCCGCCATCCGGCGATACCAGCGGGCCTTGTCGGCATCGCCCACTGAGTCGCCCTTGCGCCCGGCGCGAGCCTCGTATTTCAGCGCGTTACCAACGCAAAAGGCACGGAAGCCTTCGTCGCCCAGCTCGTCGCGGATTGCGTCGATGGTTTCCCGGCCGTCCGCGCCCGTGCAGCGGTCGGGCTGGCGGTCGAAGCCGGCCGGGGAGTCGTTGGCGATGGCCGCCAGCCGCGCCCCGGTGGCGGCAACCTCCGCCAGTTCCGGCGCGTCGGTCAGACCGGCCGTGCGTTTCGCGTCAAACGCGACCACGGCCCACTCGTGATCCTTCGGCCACCAGAGATAACGGCACGCTGGGCACCACCAGCGGCCGTCCTTGATTTCCTTCCCGAAGTTGCGTTCGCGCTGCGTTTCGTCGGCCTTGCAGCGCGGGCAGGCGGGGCCAAAGGTGCGGGTCCGGTTCATGGCGTGGCCTCCGCGAGCGCGACGAAGCGCCCATCGGGCAAGGTGAGACACCGGCCGTCGCCGTCGAGCACGGCGGCCACCACCGTGCGCGCGTGGCGGCGCTGGCGGTTCGCGTCCGCTCGCCAGCGGACGGCGCTTTTCTCGTCGCCTCGGGCGAGCGCGAGCGCGGCCACCCGGTCGCTCGCCGCAGCGGCCTCGCGGAAGCCGTGGGCGTCAGCGAGGGTGAAGGTGCGGCCGACGACGCGGCCTTTGTTGTCGCGGACAGGTTGGGCCACGGTCACTCCTCCGGCGACTTGTAGAACGGTTCCGGGTCGAGCGGGGACAGCCGCACGAGCGACCCGAAGCGTTCCGCTGCGTTGTCGCGCAGGCCCAGCCAGCGACCGGCGATGATGACCACCATCTGCCGTTGGACGGTCTGCGCGTAGACGGACGCCGCCTCGTGCGTCGGGAAAACGGTGCGGGTGGCGAGCGCCAGCACGCCGCGCCCGCAGCCTAGAACCTCGGCCTCGTGCGCGTCGAGCGGGACGAAGGCGACGACGTAGCCGGTGTCGGTGGTGGTCACGGTGCTGCCTCGATTGCTAGGATGTCGGCGCCCGGCGCCACGTCGTACACCCTGCCAGTTGAGCGGTCGAGCACCATCACGCACGGCAGATCGCGGGCAACTCGGCTCGCGTTGCACGTCCGCGCGTCCCGGAGGGCCGCGAGCAGCGTGGCGTAGGAGGTCAAACGCTTGCCGCCGGGGAGAACGATGCTGAAAGGACGGCTTTGCACCTACGCGCCCTTCCGTGCGAAATCGGCCGCGACCGGCACGCCGATCCCGGCCTTGTCGCAGGCCGTGAACATCGCCTCTTGGATCATCGGGAGCCGGGCCGCGAGGTAGCGGTCGAAGCTGGCCAACGCGACCGAGCCGGGGGCGCCGCAGCCGAAGTCGTGATCCCCGCACTCGTCGCCCTCGTCGCCGAGCACCGCGCCGTAGCAGACGGTGTGCATCAGCGCCTCGTTGGGCCGATCCCACTTCTCGGCCTTGCACTTGCCGTCCACCATTTCTCGCCAGTAGCGGGCGTTTGCCGTGTAGTGCATCGGCACCCCGTCGCTGTCGCAGAGGTTGAACGGCTGCAAGGGGGCGACGCCGGGGAAGTGCAGCGCGATTTCCTCGTCGCACCGGCCGCCGCCGTGCTCCATCCATCGCTCGTTCCGCGCCTGCCGCTTGATGTCGGCCGTCGCGCAGAAGTTGGGGAGCTGGCCGTGCTCGCGGGCAAAGGCCACGTCGAAGCCGTAGGTGACGACGATGCGGAAGCGCACGCCGTCCTCGTCGGTGTAGTCCTTGCGCTCGGTGCGGGAGAAGGGGAGAGAGTCGGCCACGGGAACCTCGGGGGTGGTGCAGCTACTCTACGCTCCACACTCGCTACATGCTACTGCATACGCAGTACGTTTACAGCTTCTTGACATTTCCTTCTGCGAGCGCCAGCCACTCGGGCAGGCAGTAGAGCGTGCGCCAGCGGTCTAGCTCGGACGGCGACTGCTCCACCATCGCGGCCAACGCGCCGGCCGCCTCGGGCGAGGGCTTCCAGCCAAGCTCGCGAGCGATCAAGTTGGCCGCCGCGAGCGGGCCGATGGCGATCCGGTCGCGAAGCTGATTTTGCAACTCGATTCGCCGCCGGGCGACCGAGCGATCCTCTGCATCGCACCGTTCCGCGTTCTCTGCATCGCGCACGAGGCACCACGCGAGGATGCGGCCAAACTCGGCCTCCATCGCGCACTCGATGGAGCTGGCTTCGACGGGGGCCTCCTTCCACTCGGCAATCGCTCGGCGCACGGCCGCTGTCGAGGGAAGGTTGAGGTAGTCGATCATCGGCGGCTCCTCCGGGCTACCTCGCGCGCCTTGGCGAGCACGCGCGGGTCCGACGTGTCGTAGCCGTCCTTGGCGAGCTGGCGCAGCATCGCGCGCTCCAGCGCCGCACCGTCCCGTCGGTCGGCCTCCTCGGTCAACCAGCGGGCGACCGTCGCCAGCGTGACCGCTACCTCCCGGTCCTCGTCGGGCTCGTAGGCGAGCAACCACACCGCCGCGTCGCGCAGATCGGCGGCCGTGACGGCGCGGCGCGGCGTGACCGCCCCGCGCTCCACCATGCCGGCGAGCGTGATCGTTTCGCGGGCGCGGTTCACCGTCCACCCTGCCGCTTTGCGACGCGGGCGAACACTTCGGCGGCTCGGGCGGCGGCCGCTTCGCGCCGCAGGGCGGCCAGCTCGCGGAGAGTGTCGAGGGCGAGCGCCACCAGCAGGATGGCAGCGAGGGCGTAAGGCAACGGGATCATGGGTTCTCCTTGGTAATGCGGGTGATCTTGTATGCAGGATCGATGCCCTTGGCCTTGCGCCAGCGGGCAACGGTGGGGGCGCTCACGCCCAGCTCGCGGGCGATGGCGCAGTCGGACTCCACGCCCAGCCGGGGTTCGATGCCGGCGGGCATGGCGATCTTGGCGGTGTGGTGGGCGGGCGTCTGCTTCGCCGGGCGGTGGGCCGGGTTGTCCGCGAGCAGCGCGTTGCCCTTCGCCGTCAGCCGATAGGCCCGCTTCGCGCCGATGTGCCCGGTGCAGGCGATCCAGCCGCCGCGCACGAGCTGGGTACAGAGCCCGGTGGCGACGTGGAAGGGGATGCCCAGCAGATCGGCGGTAAGCGGAGCAGGGGCTTGCCCCAGCGCGACGAGCACCTTCCACTTGTTCGTCCCCGGCACCGGGGATCGGCCGGCGTAGGCGCGACGCTCGCCGTTCTTTTTCAAGGGCACGCCGTCCCGGTCGAGAGCGACGGGCGTCCCACCGTGGGCGACGGCGCCCACCACGGCCCGACCGCTCGCGATTTCAACGGCCGCCAGTACGCGCCCATCGTCTAGGATGAAGCTGGAACCGTCGGTGAACACGAGCTTGATCACTAGAACGGCCCTCCCCGTTCTGCCTCGTCGGCGCACGGGTCGCAGACGTAGCCGGCCTGGTGATCCTCGCGGGTGAGCACCCGCCGCCGCTTGCAGCAGGGGCACGAGTAGATGCGGGGGTTGCCGCGGCGGGCGCGACGGAGCGCCGACCGGCCGCCGGGATCGGCGAACTGGATGTGCTCGCTGCTGTAGTCGTCGTCGTACATGGTGGCCTCGGGTGCCCGGCTGTTATAGCACGACGGTATTGCATATGCACCTGTATACGCACTCTTGACATTCGCTTGACATCCAGCGGCGACCCGACCATTATACCGGCGGAATGGTGCTACAGGCGGCCGGGCGCTCCTTGCGGGGGAAGGGGGAAGGGCGGCCACCGCCGGGGCGCTCTTGCTCGCGATGGCGCCCTTGACTCTTACATGCAACGTGATATGCAACGACGCATGGCGCTGAACGTCACCGAATCCAGCGAAGCCGAGCGTGCGGCCGTGATCGCGTGGCTGCTCGATCAACCCTTCGGGCAAGCGTTGGAACTGCTCGCGCTGGCGGGCTGGTCTACCACGCTGCGCGTGCCGGCCGGAACGATGCCGCTGGTAGGCGAGGCCCACGGGATCATGCTCCTTTCACCGAACGGCGCCAACCTCTGCGTACAGGAGGCCATCGACGGTCGTTTCTCCATCGAGTCGCGGCCCGCCGACATCGGGCCGGGGAACGAAGCATGAGCTGGTTCCGAACGAGCGTGGACCGCGTGGTGCGCGACGGCGACGGCGTGAGCGTGCAGCGGGAAATCGAGGGGTGGGTCCGCATCGACGCGGGCGAGCGGCGCAGCTTCACGCCCGGCGACCTGTCGGCCCTCTGGTCGGCGGTGCCAGCCGACGTGCGAACGAAAGCCGAGGCGTGCGGCGCGCGACTGCCAACCGGCGCGGCGGGTGCCGCGCGCGCCTGCTTGGTCGCGCCCGGCATGATCAACGAATGGACGGACACCGTGGACCGGGTGCTGCCCCTTCCGCGGCGCGTGCCTGAGCTGCGCGAGGCCCCGGTCACGCTCGCGGAGCTGGCCGAGCTTCGCGCCGACGGGTGGACGGTCCTCTACATCGGCCGTGCCCCGGATGGCCGAGCCTACGACACCCTGTTGGAGCGACCATGCGACGAGTGAACCGTCAACGGCGACGGGCGGCCCTCCCGACCGTCCCCGCGGGCACCACGCGGCTGACCGATCTGCGCGATGCTTCCTTCATCTACGCGGCGCACACCGCCGATGGCAAGATGATCGTGGCGGTCGCGACGGGCGCGTTCGATGCACCGGGCGGCTGGGGCGTTTTCCTCAACGACGTGATCGGTCACGTCGTCAACGGCTACGCCCGCGAGGGCATGGACCCGACCGCGACGCGCGCGGTGATCCACGAAATCTTCGACGCCGAGCGGAAGAATCCGACCGACAAGGCGACCTTGATCGCAGAGCACGACCAACCGCCGAGCGGCGTCACGCCGGAGGAGCTGGAGGACGTGCTGGCCGCCACCATCCTTGCCGGGCTCGACTTCGGCGCGGCGGAGGGCGACGACGTGGCACCACGCGAGGCCGCGTGGAACGCGGCGCTGGACAAGCTGGAGGCGATGTTCCCCGGCGCCCACATTTCTCGGGCGCTCCATGCCCGGCTAAAACCCCTCGTGGATGCGGCAAGCGAATGAACGTAAACGGCTGCGTTGATTGTCCCTTTCGGCACGTCCGCGGGCACCACGAGCAACGGTGCTCGGCCGTGCCTGTGCGGCCGTTGCAGGCGCACGGCCGGCGCTTCGACTTCGCGGAGCGCGATGCGATTCACCGGGATCAATCGTGGGGTGGCACCACGAGGCCGACGGCCCCCTTCCGGCCAGCGTGGTGCCCGCTCCCGGTGACGGTCGCGGTATCAACGGCGCCGGTGGAGGCCAACATGGGCGAAACGTGGCCGACAACGGGGGAGCCGTGATCCTCGCGCTGCTTTTGGCCTGCGCGGGCGGCGGTCCAGCGGGATTGGAGTGCGACGCCTCGCCGTACAGCTCCGACGATTGGCTCGACCCGCGGTGCCCGTGCCGGCCCGTGGCCTATTTCAAGCTCACGGGACGGAGTAGCGCGTCCTGCCGCGCTGACCAGACGCTCCGTATTGAGTGGGAACCGCAACCGACTGCCGCGCGCGACGAGAACGAGGATCGCGTGGGCGGGGCGGCGATCTGCACTTGCAACGTGGTGGGGGCACCGTGAGCGTCCATTCCGTGCCCTGTCCCACCTGCGGCGCGCACGTCGGCGGGTGGTGCTGGTTCCAGCGCGAGCACGGGAAGGAGGCCGAGCCGGCGCTTGTCCACGACGAGCGAGTAACAGCGTGGAAAGCGTCGCTACCCCCAACAGCATCAAGGGCGGAAAGCCCGCCGCCGAGCGACAACCCCTACCGCTTCGTCTACAAGCCCGGCGGGGTGGGCCTTGACGGAAAGCCGTTCAGCGTCCTGTCCATCGAGGGCGACACGGACGCGGCGCTGCGCTGGCTCAACGGGGTGCTGGCGGAGGAGGGCGTCAAGCAACAGTCGGCGCCGGTTCCCATCATCGGTCGCGCTGTCATCGCCGTGTACGATCTTCTCACCCGCCGGGCCGGCTGGCTCGCGGATCGCGTCGTGAATGGGCAACTGGAGGGCTGGAGTGTCGTCACCGATCCGGGCGCCGCAAAGGTGTTCGCCGGTGCCGGCGAGGCGGCCGACGGGGCGTGGTTGGCTGCTCATGCGCCGGAAACATGGCCACCTGGCGGGGGGCCGGTGGGTGCCTCCTACGCCGTGGAGTCGTGGACGCCGCCGACCACGAAGCACGACGCTCACTACATCGTCCGACACGAGGGAGAAATCACCGATGAATGATACTATCTTCGCATTGAAGGCATTGAAGCAGGCAGAACAGGCCGCGACCGAAGCCCGCATCCGGGCGGAACTGACCGCGATCTTCGACACGATCCGGGCTGCGCCCGTGGAGAGCGCGACCGTGAGCTTTTGGCCCGCCTACGACACCATCGTGGGCCTGCGCGTGCCCGCCGACGGTGACGTGCCCACCGTCGGACACCCGTGGAGCGGCGGCGAGTCGTCACCCGCCGAGAAGGCGATGCTGGCCGAGCGAAGCCTTATCCGCGTGCGGCTGGTGCGCGCTGGCCATCCGAGCGGGACGAGCGGCTGCGAGCTGCTGGTGAGCCTCTGCTGCGGTGGCGGGCGAGAGGCGTGGAACGAGCACATCGGCGTTGCAGAGGAGGATGTTCCGCTCGGCGGCGACGCCGTGGCCGCGTTTTTCGTCCACCACGGACTCGGTGAGCACTGGCGCGCGGCCTGCCTTGCCTACGTCGGCAAGCACGAGGCGGATACCGAAGCGGCCGTGAAACTGGCTTCTACGGAGCTTCGCCAGCGGTGGTCCGTGGCGAAGCTGGCGGCGGCCAAGGTGCGGGCCGTGTTCTCCGGCGACCCCGTGGCGATGGCGGCGCTCGACGCGCTGGCTGTGCCGGTGGCGCCGTGATGTTCCTCCTCGCCTGCGAGATTGCGACGCTCTCTGTTGGGGCGAGGGACAGGTTGCCGCCGGAAACGTGGACGATCACGATCCGGCCGCTTGCAGTCTCGTTCCTCTGCATCTGCGTATTGCTCTTACTCCACGCGCGCCATCGAGGCCGGTAGAATGAAAGTCAACCCCTGCCCGGTCTGCCTTGCTTCGCCCGGCGCCCCCTGCCACGAGCGCGGCGTGAACCTGCCCGCTGGAGCGATCCACGCGGGGCGGCTCACCGGCGGAAAGCCGCTCCGGGTGAAGAAGGTCAAGCCGCTGCTCGACGGGCGCAAGCCGTGGAGGCGCCAGCTCTGCCGGTGCGGCGGGTGTGGGCTGGAGGAAATCTGCTCGCTGTTCCGTGATTTCTACGCGCTGAACGACCATCCCGAGGCGTGGCTGCTCTGCGAAGTGTGCATCTGCGTCACGACGGTGGTGGCCCGCCGCAAGCTCGCTTTCGGCGTGCCGCTGGAGGAGGCGGAGGCAAAGGTGCTGGCGGAACTTTCATCCGATGAGGCGGTTCAATGAGCTACCCGAAAGACCTTGACGAGTACGAGGATCACGTCCTCGCCGCCGAGCTTCGACGCCGCGACAGGCAGCGCAAGGACGGGCTCTGCGACTACTGCGGGCGAGCGCCGACCGAGCCGGTGTGCAAGGTCGGCTGGCAGCGGCACCAGCACCCCGTCGCGGTCGCGGTGATGGTGAAGCCGGATGGACCGCTGTGATGATCACCGACCACGACCTCCTCCGGCGCGCGTACCCCGCCGGCTACCTAGCCATGCGCGGCGTGCTCACCGTGGGCGGGTGGACGTGCGTTGACGTGAGCCTAGAGGCTGGCGATGGTGATCTGGATCGGGTCGCGTGGTGGAATAACCTCGCTGGACAGCGGCTTATCCATTGGAGTGACGGTCGATGGCACACCGACAGTCAGACCTTCCCCGATGCACCCGCGCAGCGTCCCGACATCGCTTCCGGCGACCTCCTCCCCGCCGTCGATCCCTCCGATCCGGCGACGTGGGCGTGCCTCCTGCACGACCTTGCGGACGCCGCGTGGCAAGACGATCCGCCCGGTACGATCATGCGACCGCGCCTCCGACGCCGCACCGACGATGTGTGGGCGATCATGGGATCGTTTCTCGGCAAGGCAACCGGGAAGATGCACGGAGCAGAAGTGGTCTACGGTATCGAGCCCACCGACGACGCCGCGCTGGCGCTCGTCCGCCT
>ERZ1292623.5399-Hain-H51-01um-R1-5399-length-10219-cov-4_pt1 | contig 10219 bp, 13 predicted proteins | sample MGYA00564398_ERZ1292623 | MGnify/ENA primary metagenome ERZ1292623 (study PRJEB36523, sample SAMEA6512633) | groundwater metagenome | collected 2019-01-07 | study: AquaDiva: Metagenomics assemblies of 32 groundwater samples
TGGGACATTTATCGTGTAGCTTTGTTTAATGCTTTTCATTACGATTTATATTGTACTACCTTTTTTTGCTCCTTGAATTTTCAGGTCAGACATAGTACAAGGAAACCGTAATGGCTAAGAAAAAAACTGATATGCAAGTTTCCCCAGGAGATGGTGGAGCAAAGCTTCAAGCAATAAAGCTTGCCATGGAACAGATTGAAAAGCAGTATGGCAAAGGATCAATAATGAGACTTGGAGAAAAGGGAGCGAACTTTAAAATAGATGTCATACCAACGGGGTCAATTGCGCTTGATTTAGCTTTAGGTGTAGGTGGTTTTCCTAGGGGCAGAATTATTGAGATTTATGGTCCAGAAGCATCTGGTAAAACGACATTAGCTCTTTCGGTAATTGCCCAAGCCCAAAAGAGAGGTGGACAGGCAGCTTTTGTAGATGCAGAACACGCCTTGGATCCGTCTCGCGCCGAAACTATTGGCGTTAACTTGGACGATCTATTGATGTCCCAGCCAGATACTGGCGAACAAGCTCTGGAGATAACAGAGACTTTGATTAGGTCTGGAGGGTTAGACGTGATAGTAGTCGACTCTGTCGCAGCACTTGTACCTCGAGCTGAGCTAGAAGGAGAGATGGGCGACGCGGTAATGGGAATGCAGGCTAGGTTAATGAGCCAGGCTTTAAGAAAACTAACCGGAGCTATATCTAAATCAAAAACAATTCTTATTTTTACGAATCAAATGAGACTAAAAATTGGAGTAATGTTTGGTAATCCAGAAACTACCCCCGGGGGTTTAGCATTGAAATTTTATTCTTCGGTCAGAATAGACATCAGAAGGATAGAAGTCCTTAAAGATGGAGATAACGTAATTGGTTCAAGGCACAGAGCCAGAGTAGTTAAAAATAAAGTCGCCCCTCCCTTGCGGGTCGCAGAGTTTGACATTATGGAAATTGAGGGAGTATCCAAATCTGGCGGACTTTTAGATGTCGCAGTCGAGTTGGGAATAATCAATAAAAGTGGTTCATTTTTTAATTATAACGCCAAGCCAATTGCTCAAGGCAGAGAGGGAGCCAAGCTTTATATCAGAGAAAATCCTAAATTTGCCGACGAAATTGAAAAGAAAATTAGAGAAATTGCGGCATCAGCCAAAAAGCTGCCTAAAGAAATTGGAGAAGAAAAAGAGGAGTAACTATACCCTCCTTAGGTATGTGGTTGAGAATTCGTATAAAGAAAGAGAGTCCTTATTGAGTTGAGTTTTTACAGAGGTTTCTATGTTTACGCCGTCTCTAAAACCAAATTCACAAAAAATGTTAGCAATAATGAGTGGGTCCGTTCCATAATATTCTCTAATATCAATAATTACGACTTCTCCTTTTAAGAGAGATGGTTTTACTTTTTCGCTCCAGTAGCAGTTATAGGTACTCCGAGCGGTTTCTGAAAGTCGCATGATCTCGTCCCAGGGTGTCCAGATGAGGTTTATGACCAAATCCCTTGGTGAAGATACGATTCTTTCAATCATGGCGCTAGTGTATCATATTGTATTGAGAACTAACCTCTTATGACTATTGTTACTTCTATAAAACCTCAAAAAAACAGGAAAAGAGTCAATATTTATCTTGACGGAAAGTTTGGATTTGGAATTGATCTGGAAAATTTCGCAAAACTTGGGTTAAAGGTTGAGCAGGAACTTTCAGATAAAGAGATTGAAGAAATTGTCAAAAAGTCCGAGTTTCAAAAAACTTTGGAAAAGCTTCTTAGATTTACAACTCTTCGGCCACGGTCAGAAAAAGAAACTGACGATTGGTTAAAGCGAATGAAAGTTCACGAAAGTCTTTACAAGGACCTCTTTGATCGATTGCAGAAGTTGAAATTGGTCGATGACAAGGAATTTGCCAGATGGTGGATAGAACAAAGATTAGCTTTTAGGCCAAAGTCAATTAGAATTATGAATTACGAATTAAGAATTAAGGGAATAAAAGACGAAATAATTAGAGAAGTTTTAGAGGAATCGAAGATCGACGAAGGGCAGTCAGCTCGCAAAATTCTAGAAAAGGTTAAATATAAATGGGAGAGATTAAAAGAAAATGATAGAAAAAGAAAAATCTCAGATTATTTATCTAGGCGCGGCTTTGGATGGAGTGTAATTGAAAAGGTTCTCAAGAAAGTGTAGAATTAGCCTTCATGGCCACTTCAGATGACATCAAAGTTTTAGTCGAAGATTTAAGGAAACAAAGAGAGTCGCTTGAGAAAAGGGAAAAAGCGATTAAAGAGCGTGAAGCAGAGTTAAAGGAAAGACTCGAAAAAGCCGCAAAAATGACCGAGGAAGAAGCCCAAAAAATTCTTCTCGATGAAATTGGGAATAGTTTGACTCCAGAGATCGCCAAGAGAATAAGAAACGCAGAAGAAAAAGTTAAGGAAGAGGCAAACTCTCAAGCCCGCGAAATTTTAGCTGATGCCATGAAGCACGGCGCTACCTCATACGTGGCCGAATACACCCTTTCCGTTGTTCCAGTTGAAAATGAAGATGTCAAAGGAAGAATTATCGGAGCAGGAGGGAGAAATATCAGAACTTTCGAGAAAGAAACGGGTGTCGAGATAGAACTTGATGAAGGACCAGAAATAAGACTTTCTTCTTTTGACGCAGTTAGAAGAGAGATAGCCAGAAGGGCGCTCGAAATCTTAATTAAAGATACCAGAATTCAGCCTTCTCGGATAGAGGAGGTGGTGAAGCAAGTAAAAAATCAAATGGACGATGTTTTACTTGAAGAAGGAAGGAAAATTGCCCAAGAATGCGGAGTATTTAATCTACAGGTCGAGCTACTTAAATTGATAGGCAGATATAAATTTAGGACTTCCTATGGTCAAAATTTAGCAATTCACACCATTGAGGAAACAAAAATTGGAGTGGCGATTGCCAATGAATTGCAAGCAAATATAGAGTTGGTGAGGCTTGGGTGTTTACTTCATGACATAGGCAAGGTTGTGACTACCGAGGAAGGGACACATGTAGAGGTTGGCGTATCCACTTTAAAGCGTTTTGGGTTGCCCAAGGAAGTAATTGCAACGGTAGCAGAACACCATGAAGATAAACCTTTTTCTTCGATAGAATCGGTGATCGTTTGGATAAGCGACGCTATCTCTGGTTCGCGCCCCGGCGCGAGATACGAACCTCACACCCAGTATGTTAAAAGAATGACTAAAATAGAAGAGATAGCTAAATCATTTAAGGGTGTCTCTGAGGCTTACGCTTTTCAAGCTGGTCGCGATATCCGAGTGATAGTTAACCCGGATGAAATAGATGATGATGGAATTACTATCCTGGCTCACGAGATTGCCCAAAGACTTGAAAAAGAGGCAGAGTATGCGGGCCAAATAAAAGTTACCGTGATAAGAGAAATTCGTGCAATTGAAACTACTAGGGCCAAGTAAAAAGTCCTAAAACTTGACAAAATTGTCGATTTCTATTATTCTCTCAACAAGATATGACTAAAAGGCAAATAATTGACTTAGTCGCTAGAAAAGCCCATTTAACCAAAAGGGGAGCCCTAGAGGCGGTTGAGGTTTTTCTTTCTGAAGTTGGAAGAGTATTAGCTAAAGGAGAAAAGGTAGTCTTATCAGGATTTGGTACATTTAGGGTTATCTCAATGAAAGGGAAAACGGTCAAGATTCCCAAAACTGATAAATTGGTCACGATTAAATCTCACCGGGCTCCAAAATTTACCCCAGGTAAAAGATTGAAAAGACAAGTAGCTCGCTAAGGAGAGTAAAAGTAGTATACTTTTGTTGATGGATAAGGCCATAATTGTTGATCATTTAATTAAAAACTTTGAAATTACTGAGAAAAAGCCGGGAATTATCGGGTCTCTCACAAATATCATTTCCCCCACAAAAAAAATAGTCAGAGCTCTCAAGAATATCTCGTTTGTCTTGGAAGAGGGTGAATTGGTGGGATTTATTGGGCCAAATGGGGCTGGGAAGACGACTACCTTAAAAATTTTATCAGGCCTTCTTTACCCAACAGCTGGGTTTGTCGAAGTGATTTCGTATAACCCATGGGAGAGAAATCCGGAATTTTTAAAGCAGATTTCACTGGTGATGGGCCAGAAAAATCAGCTGTGGTGGGATTTGCCAGCCATCGAGACGTTTGAACTAAACAAGGCAATTTATGAGATTCCTAAAAGAGAGTTCAAGGAGAGTTTGGATGAATTAGTTAGTTTACTCGGGGTGAGTAAACTTCTAAATATCCCAGTTAGGAGATTGTCGCTTGGACAAAGAATGAGGATGGAATTAATCGCAGCCTTGATTCACAAGCCAAAAGTTCTTTTTCTCGATGAACCGACTATCGGACTGGATCTGATAGCTCAGGAGAAGGTGAGAGACTTTATTTATCAATATAACCAGAAAAATAAGGCTACCATACTTCTTACATCGCACAATATGGATGATTTAGTTGATTTAGCCAGAAGAGTCATCGTCATAGATGAAGGAAAAATAGTCTTTGACGGTCTTTTTCAGGAATTAATAACCCGATTTGCAAAAGAAAAGATCATCAAAATTCATTTGGGAGGCGAAGTCGACATTAAAAAACTAGAAAGCATTGGAGAGGTTAAAAAGATTAAAATTCCCGAAGTAACTATCGCGGTTCCTAGAGAGGCTTGTGCGGTCGCTGCCAGCGAGCTTCTACAGAACTTCCCAATTGACGACCTAACCATCGAGGAAAAGCCAATCGAAGACATAGTTAGGCAAGTTTTTAGAGGGGGAATTACCAGAAAAGCTGCGAGATGAGAAAATACCTGAGCATATTTAAAATTTCCTTCCAACAAGAATTTGTTTATAGGCTCAACTTCATCATGTGGCGAATCCGGAATGTGATTCAAATTCTGCTGATATTTTTTTTGTGGGACAGTGTATTTTCGGAGCCTGGAAAAGTTCTTTTTGGCTACGATAGGGCCAGAATTATTACCTATGTTTTTGGCTTGATATTTATAAGGTCGGTAGTCTTATCAATAAGATCTATTGATGTTGCCGGAGAAATTTCTCGGGGAGAATTCGCAAATTATTTGATAAAACCCGTTAGTTATTTTAAGTATTGGTTTACCAGAGATCTTTCCAGCAAGGCCTTAAACATCCTCTTTGCAATTTTTGAGTTTTCACTGTTATTTATAATTTTGCAGCCTTCCTTTTTTATGCAAACAAACTTAATTTATGTAATCTTCTTCTTATTATCTTTAGTTATAGCAATTTTAATTTACTTTCTCTTAGTTTTGTTGTTTAGCTCTTTCCCATTCTGGTATCCTGAACAAGCATGGGGGTCGATATTTTTACTATTTATCTTTACGGAATTTCTTGGTGGCGGAATGTTTCCCTTAGATATTCTTCCGAAAAACATCCAAAATATTTTATCTTTCACTCCATTTCCTCATCTTCTTTTCTCTCCAATTCAAATTTATCTGGGAAAGCTCGAACTTGGCGGATCCTTAAAGGCCCTAAGTCTTTCAATGATTTGGGTAATAATTCTGGCCTTTTTTGTAAACAAATTATGGGAAAGAGGGCTTAAAAACTATAAATCTGAAGGAAAATGAAAAAGATATTGTATTACTTCAAAATCTGGTTAATCATTAGCAAGAATTCTTTTCTTAATGTTATTCACCAGAGATTGGCATTAGCAATTTTTCTTGTAGGAAAGATTTTGAGATTTGTTTTCTTCCTAGCTTTTCTTTATTTTATAGTCAATTCCGCGGGCACGTTGGCTGGTTATAGCTCTCATCAAGCGATTTTCTTCTTTCTTACTTTTAACCTAATTGATATAGTTTCGCAATTTTTATTTAGGGACGTTTATAGATTTCGGCCCTTAGTTGCTTCCGGGGATTTTGATCTGATTTTAGTTAAACCCTTGAATGCCCTGTTTAGGGTTCTGATGGGGGGAGCGGATTTTATAGACTTGGTTACGATTCCGCCAGTAATATATGCTCTGATTTGGCTTGGACAAAGCCTTAACCCTTCTTATTTCCAAGTATTGATGTATATATTTTTGATATTAAATGGACTTCTAATAGCTACATCTTTTCATATTGCAGTTCTGGCTTTAGGCATAATTACTTTGGAGATCGATCACACGATCATGATTTATCGAGACTTAATGAGTCTGGGAAGATTTCCCATAGACATTTACAAAGAACCCTTAAAAGGAATTTTGACCTATCTAATTCCGGTGGGGATTATGATTAGTTTGCCCACCAAAGCTTTGTTAGGGCTAGTTTCTCCTATAGGATTATTTATTTCTTTTGCAGTTGGCGTAACCGTCTTTGTTATTTCTCTCAAGCTTTGGGATTTTGCTTTAACCAAATATACCAGCGCATCGAGTTAAGATGAAAACACTTCAACTTAAGTCACACGATATAAGAAAAATACTTATTTTTGGGGAATCGCTAAGAGAAAACCCAAAAACAATTCTTTTTTCAATTCCTATATTTATCTTTGGAATTCTTTTCTATTTTCTAATTGGAGATAAGGAAGGAGTGGCCGGTTCATTGGGACATATGGGAATATCGTTTAAAAACTATCATAAACATTTTCTTCAAAAAGATTTTCTTTTAAATATAGCATATTTTCTTTTTGAAAAATCTTCACTTTCAGCTTCAGGCGAAGGCAAAGTTTCAGCTATACTTCATGCTGGCCAAACTGTATTTGTGTTAGAAGATTTTAAAACCGCAATAAGTAAATACAAAGAAGCTCTTACAGAAATAAGTAAAGAAAAAGTAACTACGGGGATAGAAGGTTATATTTTTAGCCATTTAGCAACTGTTGAAATCAAAAAGAAAGACTTCAAAAAAGCAGAAAAATATTTAGATAGAGCTCTAAAGGTCTTAGCTTTAAAAATAAAAGAAAAACCGGACTCTTTATATTTACATATTTGGTTTTCACATTTAGAACTTACTTATGGTGAATATTTTTTGGCTATTGGTAAAAAAAGGGAAGCCAGAGTTTGGACTGAAAAAGCCAAACAAAGAGCTGAAAAATATGATCTCAAAGTTCGCAAACACGATGTTTCGAAATTATTCAAGAGACTAGGGGAAAATACCAATATGTTTTTATTTGTGGCCTGCGCCGGATATGAGGTCGCGATTGGCAAGTTCTACCTCTAATTCTTCGACAAAGTTTCTAGCTCTTGTAGTCCAGGTTTCCATTGGCTGGTCTGTGGCGATAACTTTTGGTACTCGTCCGAGTTGATTTAGAGACCTTAGTAATTTTTGCTGCTCTCGGGGAGCCAATAGATGAAAATTTGTGATCAGAATTAAACTTTCTCGTTCAAAGCCTAAGATGGTGTCTCTAGCCCATCTAAGGTCCGCACGGCGAGGGGGTAAGCCAAGCTGTTGCATCATCCTAAATAGTAAAATATTAGTTGAGGACCTATGTTCGATTTTTCCACCCAAGAGAAACCTGGGAAGTTTTTGCCATCTAACTAGTGTCGCAGCCATTTTTTCGCTTTCATCACCTATAAGAAATATTGGTTTTTTGATTTCTCCTCTATTGAGTCTTTTTTTTGCATCCAGTACTTGGTTTTGATCTGCTCTAGGAAGTTGGTAGAAAATTTTAGTTGTTAATTCCAAAAGAATTGCGAAATCAGTTCCGAAAGAGCCGCTAATCATCGAGCGCCGATTTCCTAGTTGATGGGGTTGTTCTGTAATAAAAGCAGTAATTTCTGGTGCTTCCGCCAACATTGGGGAAATTTTAGACTAACTAGTCTAAAATAGCAATTAATGGAAAAACTTTTGGTTATTTGCGGGCCGACTGCAACTGGTAAAACGAGTCTTGCACTTCATTTAGCAAAGTTTTTGGCCTCCGGCCCAGAGGGCTCCGACCCGGTGGGAGAAATAGTTTCTGCCGATTCTAGACAAGTTTATAAAGGCTTGGATATCGGAACTGGAAAAGAATGGGGTAAAGGAGTATAAATTTGGGGTTATGATTTAGTCGGCGCAAAAAACGATTATAGTGTATCCCGGTACGTAAAATTTGCTACTCAGGCGATTAGTAATATAGAAAAGAGAGGAAAACTTCCAATGCTGGTCGGAGGTACTGGGTTTTATATTAAAGCTTTAATCAATGGGGTAGATACAATAGATGTTCCTCCAAATAAGTTTCTTAGGGAAGGACTTAAAGACAAAAATATTAAAGACCTTTTTGAGGACCTAAGCAGAATCGATTCCCTAAAGGCAGGAGCCTTGAATATTTCAGACAGAAAGAACCCCAGAAGGTTAATTAGAGCTATCGAGATTGCGCAGTGGAGAAATGAGAACCCGATTGCCCAAAGCCATAAAAAACTTTCTTCCAATACCATGCTTATCGGCCTTTATTCAGATCACTCTACTCTCAAGAGAAATATAGCAGGCCGGGTTGATAAACAAATAAAAGATGGTTTACTGGAAGAGATAAGGAAACTCTTGAAAAATGGCGTGGGTTGGAAATACCAATCTATGACGAGCTTGGGCTATAGAGAATGGAAAGAATTTTTTGCAGGCTCTAAATCGAAAGAGGATGTCATAGAGAATATTAAAAAGAATCAAATACGTTATGCTAGTGACCAACTCACTTGGTTTAAAAAAGACAGAAGAATAATCTGGATTAATATTTCAGAGCCAGGAAGCCAAAAAAGAGTTGAAAAGCTGGTCAAAAAGTGGTACTATCATAAAGATGCCGAGGAAGATTGAAATTTCCCACAAGACGATTGTTTTTACAGCTCTCTTTTTGGTTTTTTTATGGCTTATTTATTACATTAGAGACATTATTCTAGAAGTATTTGTGGCAATATTAATTTCCTCAATTTTAAATCCGTTTGTTAGTCGTCTGGCTAAATTTAAAATTCCCAGAACAATTTCAATAATAATCGTTTACGCGATTTTTTTTGGTATCTTTAGTTTTACAATTGCTTCATTAATTCCCCCTTTAATTGAACAAACTACCCGTTTCGCAACTGGTTTACCAGAATATTTTCGCAATTTAGGGGTTCCTCCGAACATTAGTGAAGGAGCCCTAAATCAATTTTCGCAACAACTTGCTAATCTACCATCGCAAATTTTAAAAATCAGTATCTCGGTTTTTTCAAATATACTTTCATTGTTAGCAGTCTTTATTTTTGCTTTCTACTTTCTTTTAATTAGAAATAATCTATATAGCCAATTAGCTATATTTTTTGGAGACGAAAAAGCCAAAGAGATAGGGAAAGTCTTAGATGAACTCGAGTTTAGATTGGGGGGCTGGTCTAGGGGTCAATTTACCCTAATGCTTCTTGTAGGTTTGGCAAACTATATAGGACTCACACTTTTGGGTATTCCCTTTGCCCTTCCACTTGCCTTCTTGGCGGGAATTTTAGAAGTTGTTCCTTATATAGGGCCGATAATTGCCGCTATTCCCTCTGTCGTGGTTGGGTTAGGAATAAGCCCGGTTACGGGGCTAGCTGTATTTGCCCTGGCTTTTTTAGTTCAGCAGGTTGAAAACTACATCTTTGTGCCTAAAATAATGGAGGAGTCGGTTGGGGTTTCTCCGATAGTAACCCTTCTAGCTTTGGCAATTGGTTTCAGGTTGGCGGGCGTGGTAGGAATAATAATTTCTGTACCCGTAGTGATTACTTTGCAAATTATAGGAAAAAAGTTTACCCATAAGATATCTAGTTGAAAATAACCCCCAAATTTGGTAGAATGCTTCTAGCTCTGGAGGAAGGACAATCGCTACGTTCAGTTAACATGAATGTAGAGGAAAGTCCAGGCAGCAGAAAGCAGGGTGTCCCGCGTAAGCGGGAAGGGTGTACCAAGCGGTGCGCCTCTAGTTTAGAGCCACAGAGACTACGACTCACCCCGATACCTAAAAGGTCTTGGGGAAGAGAGTGAAAAGAGGTAATCCTCCCCGCTGCAACCTCCGACTAGGTCGCTAATAGGATGCTTTCCCGATGACCTGAAGTACGAGGGCTTAGATGGATGATTGTCTGCCCCGCTTAGCGGGGACGAAAACAGAACCTGGCTTACTCTCCTTCAGAGCTAAAAAATTCAGCGAATGCTGAGTTTTGTTGTATATAGCGCCAGAATCTTTAGCTTATTCATGTATCAATACATCGATACAAATAATTTTTATAACATTTCCTCGAGTCTTTTGGCTTTCCTGTAATTATTGAGAGCGGAAAGGCCCCTTGCCAGCCCCAATGCAATTCCCGAAGCAGGTAATAAAACTGATATT
>ERZ1292623.5187-Hain-H51-01um-R1-5187-length-10454-cov-5_pt1 | contig 10218 bp, 12 predicted proteins | sample MGYA00564398_ERZ1292623 | MGnify/ENA primary metagenome ERZ1292623 (study PRJEB36523, sample SAMEA6512633) | groundwater metagenome | collected 2019-01-07 | study: AquaDiva: Metagenomics assemblies of 32 groundwater samples
TACTGGCCACGGTGTCGGACATGCTGTCCATGAAGATCCCTATATTCCCAACATCGGTAAAAAAGGGGAAGGAGCGAAACTAAAACCCGGAATGGTAATTGCTATTGAACCGATAATCAACGAGGGAAGTCCTGAAATTGTGTTTGATGATTCTGATGGATATACCGTCCGAACTACTGACGGAAAGAAAAGCGCGCATTTTGAACACACGCTTCTTATCACGGAAGACGCTCCTGAAGTCCTTACCGCTCTAAGTTAGTAATTTTGTTATACTCCCTCTATATATGCACCCTAAGGAAGAAAAAACGCTCGTCTTAGTTAAGCCCGATGGAGTTCAACGCTCACTCATTGGTGAGATTGTGCGTCGATATGAGAGGGTAGGACTCAAACTCATTGCTCTTAAAATGACTGTCCCGACAGAGGAGCAGATTCAAGCTCACTATACCCTTGACCCTAAGTGGCGCGAGGAAACAGGCAAAAAGACGATTGCCGGATACAAAGCAAAAGGCCTCACTCCTCCAAGCGAGGATCCGTTTGCCATCACAGATACTCTGTTAAAGCGATTGAGCCACTACATGACGAGTGGCCCTGTGATTGCCATGGTTTGGCAAGGCGCGCATGCAGTTGCCATCGTCAGAAAGATTACCGGAGGAACCGAGCCGCTCTCAACTGATGTGGGCACCATCCGAGGTGACTTTGTCATAGATTCCTATGAACTTTCAGACAACGACGGCCGCTCGGTAAGAAATTTAGTTCACGCATCGGATTCTCCGGAGGGCGCTCTCAAAGAAATTGCACACTGGTTCTCTCCCGAAGAGCTCATGCGCTACTCTCTTGTGGGGGAGAAAATTCTCTACGATGTCAATTTAGATGGAATCTTAGAATAGCTCGTTTCAATGTTTAGACTTTTTTTTCTTTACTAAACCCCTCTTTTCCCACCTTAAGTTGAGTTACGTCAATAAGTCCGTTGATAAGTTTGGCGAGAATCTCCAAAGAGCTTTTGGTTTTTTCAATATATATTTTTAATTGAGGATTATTTGATATTTCAGTGTGCGCCCCCATCTCTTCAATGTAGCCGCGGGTGATAGTGAGCGGGGTGCGCAAATTGTGCTGGCTTGCCAATATAAATTCATTCTTTGCTTTATCCAACTGTTGAACTGCCGTAATGTATTCAAACAAAGCTTCTGAAAGCTCTTGTATTTCATCTCCCGTGTGGATGATTTGAGGTGCCGTTGGGGAGTGAGGTGAAATTCTATGGATTGATGTTGACAGAGATCTAATTGACCGTGTTGTAACGATACTAACGAATACACTAATTCCAAGAGTTATAAACAAGACGAATATAACTCCCAATACGAATGTATTTACTGCTCCAAGATATGGCGTATAAAAGTCGGCGAGCTTGACTACAGATATAGCCACACGCTCATCCTCGGTAGTGAAAAATGAAACGAGTTTTATTTCTCGCTTAAGGTCTTGGACAGAGCCTTCTCTATGAGAGTTAATAAAGCGTACCGTTTCTCCAGAGAATTCGGAGAAAGACACTATTTTGTTTTTCGGAAGAATAAATACGCTTCCATGCTCTCCATACTTAAACGCTTCAAGAGCCCGCATCTCTTCTTCAACAGTTTTGGCATCTCCAAAAGTTGCAGATACAGCGGGTATGAGTTCTGACATACGTATTGTTACATTTTCTTTGACTATTTCTTGAAACGACCTGAATGCAACTAATCCAATGAGGACTACTGTTCCAAGAGCTGCCAGAATACTTACGACCATTATCTTTCGGACTATTCTTCTGCGGACCATATGAAGGGCAGGGTAATCGTTTTTGAGTTTCTCTCGCACACTGTTGAGCAGGAGGTCGATAAGGAGATAAAAACTAATACTGACGAAAATTGTGACAGCAAAACCATTCGCAATGTTTTTCCCAGCTTCAACAAAAGAAGCATTTGTAAAAAAATAAATTGTGCTGTTCCAAGTAAATAAGCGATAACTGAACACATAAAAACCCACACGCCAACTTTAATAGGGTACTGAAGAAGCTCCTTGTAGAATTTCTCGGGGTTTACAGGTTTTATTTTCCCTTCAAAATAGTCTTGGAAAGGTTTAAACCATCGGTAGCAGACGTAGGCAAAAAGCACGCCGCCCACGATAGGAACTTCCCAGAAATACACGAAAAGAAAAATTCCGAGTTGTACCTCATTAATGAGGAGGCCGAAGAAAAACTGGTATATGGGGGCAAGCGACCAATACCAAAAAGCTGTTCCGCTCCACAGTATGAAAAGTATTTTTGTTCCAATACGGTACCATTGCTGGTTCTTCCAGAAAAGAATGCTAAATACTATGGTGGGTATAAGAGCGAGAATACTCCACGAAAAAAAGACTGAAAAACTTGCACGAGCCTCTTCCCGTACCATAAAAATCCCATGAATAGCAGCGCCAGACGCAATGAGGGTGGTAAATATCAAATACACATATACCCACCACAATGGGGGCTTCTTTCCTATTGTTTTTCCCTCTTCCACGATACTTTACTATAGCAGTTTTTAAGATATAGACGCTCTCATTTTTGAGTCTGTAGAATAAAACATCCTTGACTTAAAAATATGCTATAATTGCTATAGGGTTATTTGGAATATAATCTATATTTCAATTTAAAGGGAGCCTCACATTTCGCCTGGCCTTGGTCAGTCGTTGCGGGCACCCACCTAGCACAACACTAGGGTCATATTCTCAAGTAACCCTTACCTAGACATCCACGCGGAGTGGATGTTTGCGTTTCATCCGAACTACACCATGAACATATTTTCGCGCATGCCGTTTGTCGGGGTTGTCTGTATAGGAATTCTCATAGCGATTTTATACGCTCTTTCTGTTTTCTATTCCCTTTTTTGGGAAATTTGGTGGCTGGATATTCCCATGCATTTTCTAGGTGGTTTGTGGGTAGTTATTCTTTCTGCCTGGTTTTTTTCTCATTTTTCTTTTTTTCACTCGCGAAAAGGAAACGCTAAATTTGTTTGGAGCACGCTTCTCTTTTCAGTGGTTCTCATTGGGGTGCTCTGGGAAGTATTTGAATACGCGACGGGTACCGCGGCTCCCCCCCAGGAATATTGGTCCGACACACTTCTTGATATCGCTATGGATTTTCTCGGTGCGTTTATTGGCGCGTGGTATATCTCTTCTTTCTCTTTTAAAAAAGAAACTCCTCAGCCTTAGGCTGAGGAGTTTAGCGTATCTTTTCTACTACTCGTTTGAATGTATCCGGGTGGCTTTGAGCCAAAGTGGAGAGGATTTTCCTATCAAGAACGATTCCTTTCTTCTTAAGTCCTCCCATGAGTTTACTGTAGGAGAGGCCGAGACTTTGAGCGCCCGCGGAAATCCGCACATTCCACAAGCGTCTGAAATCGTTTTTCTTGTCTCTACGGTGAGCAAATGCGTATACTCCCGCATGGGCGAGAGCCTCGCGCGCCGCTCGTTCTTTCTTACTTCGTCCAAAACGAAAGCCCTTGGTCTTTCTGAGAAGATTTCTTCGGCGTTTTATTGCATGTACTCCCTTTTTTACTCGTGTCATATATAAATTTTATGTGCCTGGTAGAAAGCGCGCTTGTAAATGTCTGTTTAATCGGAAAGCGCGGCGTCCTTTTCGGTCAATATGCGCCGCTCCCGATTTTTTCGCGTTGAAATGATTTTGTCCGGACTTGCGAGCGAGGATTTTACCTTGCTTCGTCACTTTAAGCCGTTTGGAGTATGCTTTGTTGGTTTTCATCCCGTTAGAAATCAATTGGTTAATAGTGCGCTACTTACTCTGTATAATCACTTAACTTAGCTTACCTACTTGGCTCCCGTTTACTACGTCTGTCCAGGTCAGACTATTTCTAACGGGATTCATTGGTGTTTCTTTCCTCTCTCTACGAGTGTGGTGAGACCTTTTGGTCCTGGGGAAATGGGCTCAGAGAGGACATACTCTTCGGTCAAAAGATGAAGCAGTCTCTCCAAGCGCTCTTTGAGGAATGTCTTGTCTAAATACTTTGACCTTCCTGGAAGGAAAAGGTCGATTCGGACTCTATTTCCTTCCTTAAGCCACTCGGAAACTTTCTTTGCTTTCAAGGCCAAATCGTGCTCCCCGGTACCTACCTTTACCTGAATGTTCTTTACCTCTACCGTGTGGAGCTTGGCTTTTGCCGCCTTTTGCTTCTTCTGTTCAGTGTACTGGAACTTACCATAATCCATTATTTTTGCAACCGGCGGAGTTGCATTAGGAGATATCTCAATGAGATCAAGACCCGCTTCAATTGCTTTCACAAGCGCTGCTTCCAGAGTCAAAACTCCGAAATTTTCGCCTTCAGGTCCTATAACTCGAAGTTCTCTTGCTTTTATTCTGTGGTTTACTCGCGCGTCGATGGACAATTGAAAGGCTTTTTTATAGTTATAGTAACTTCACAAGTCTACCACGGCCTTTTTTGAGAGGCAAATAAAGGCTTACTACCGACCTTTGTTGAAATAAAACCCCGTTCAAATCTTGAACGGGGCGTGGAGGGGTTTTTCTTTGCTAAACGGGTATTCTTGAGGCTTTTTGTCCTCTCTGTCCTTGGACAGATGAAGGTGTCTACACACACAAGCACAGATCCATCCCCCCATAAATCCTGGGGTATAGCCGCTTCCGCCAGGGCAATGAAGGTGGTCGCCGGTTTGGCATTGCATACTCGTTCTTACGCAGGGCATGACATACCTCCTTTCCATAACATTCTAAGCACACCCTAGCAGAAAAAGTGTCACACGTAAATCTCCTTTTTGTCCTTCTTTTCCTTGGCTTCCTTCACCAAATCCACAGGAACAATTTCAAAATGTTTTCCTTTCCGCTTGCGGGTCGTTTTGAAAATATTTCGCAATTCTGGATTCACTTTCATTGCCCAATACGTTCCCGTACTGATACCGAGTGCATAGACTGCAATTGCTAGAATACTTTTCTCTCCTTCAAGGAAAGAGAAAATAGTATAAAGCACTGCCATAGTAACTATTGTTGAAAGAAAAGAAAAAATCGCAGCGTGTGCTGCTTTTTCCCTGGCTATGTATCGGGAGGTGAGCGTTGCGAGAAAGTCCTCAAGCGCTCCGATAATAAAATAGATTACTAAGTAACCCATACGTTAATTTTACATCTTTTTTAAGCTTAAGTCAAGATGGCGTTCACATCCCTTTTTCCAGAGCACGGATATCCGCCGGCTGGCGGATTTCTCGAGTTCGTGCCGTCGCACTCGATAGTCTCTAGAAAAAAGGATATTCACTCTAAAAGCAAGAGAAGAGAAAAGGAAATGATTCTTGGTGTGTACTCGTCGAAATAATGTGGTTTGATATGATGAATGGATGTTTTCAGACCTAAGTATTTTTCAAGTTCCTTATATTTTCGCCTACTCTCTGTGCTTAATAAGCACTCTAACTGTTGGATTCTTTTTACTTGGTGCCTATCGTAAAGACTCTTCAGCTCAGGCATTTGCCAACCTCTCCTTTCTTATGAGCGCGTGGGAGTTCTTCGCAATTGCCTCTGTTGTTATCCCTAACAACTTTATCCTTCCCGGCAACCAACTTTCACTCATTCTCTTTTATTTTTTGAGCATGTTTCTTACTTTTGTTCCACTCTCTTTTCTTGATTTTGTTGCGAGCTTCGCAAAAAAATATTCAAACATTTCTTATGACCGTTCAAGGAAAATTGCCTATGGTATTGGATGTTTTACGCTTTCTTTTTTTATAAGTGATCTTTTATTCGGTTCCCATTTTATGTATAAAGGTGTCGCGCCATGGGGCGGGTGGTTTGATAACTGGGCTGTTATTGGTCCCTTATTTTATTTTTTCACGTTTTATTTTTCTGCTACTTTTTTTCTCGGCTTCGTATGGCTCTGGCGTCTTAAACGGGTGGTTGATAAGACAGTAAAAGCTCAAATCAACTGGATATTTTGGACGAGTATGATTGCCGTGCTTGGAGGAACGAGTGTCTGGCCTATTTGGTACCTGGTGCCAATTCCTCCTGTGGGTATTTTCCTTATTCCTCTCTATGTTTTTGGCCTCTTCTATACCATCACCAGATTTCATCTCTTCAACCTCAAAGTCGTTGTTGCGCAACTCTCAATAATTTTTATTTGGATAGTAATGCTCTCGCGCATGGTTATTGCCCACAATCCAGAAACCTTACCTCTTGACCTCGGCGTATTCGCAGTCATGATAGTGCTCGGTGTTATCACAATCCGAAGCGCGTTAAGCGAAGCGGCCCAAAAAGAGCGTTTTGCCGACCTCAATTTGCATTTGGAAGAAAAGGTGAGGGAACAGACGGCAGAAATTAGAGTAGCCTATGAAGTTGAAAAGAAAGCACGCATTGAACTTGAAGAATTGGATAAAGCGAAAAACCAATTCATCCTCAATACCCAGCATCATTTGCGCACTCCGCTCACCGTCATGAAAGGCTTCCTTGAAGCTGCCCTTGATAAGAAAGACGAGGTGAGTGAAACTGTCCGCGGTTATTTGGAAAAGTCCTCCGCCGCGTCCGAGCAGATGGTCGGCCTCATCAACGATTTTCTTAACGTATCGCAGCTTGAAGTGGGGAAGGCAATTCTCAACCCCCAACCTACCGACATGTCTCTCTTACTCACCGATATTTACGAAGAGCTGAAAGCAACCATAGAAAGGAAACATCTTTCTTTTTCTTTACATTTCTCGACCGAGGCTTCCAGCGCCCGTGCTGTTGTTGATGCCCGCGTTATCAGGGCTGCGCTCTATAATCTCATTGATAATGCGGTCAAATACAGCAATGAAGGAGGCATCACCTTGCGCGGGCAGATTTTCACTCACCCCATAGAAAATATACGTTTCTTAAGGATTCGTATAGAGGATACCGGAATAGGCATAGACAAAGAGGATTTGCCAAAAGTATTCAATCGCTACTTTGAACGAGGGGAGGAGGCGCAAAAGGCGAACGCAACAGGCAAAGGACTAGGTCTCGCGCTTTCACGCAACATGATAATTCTTCATGGAGGCAAAATTAATGTGGACTCCGAAGGGAAGGGAAAAGGAACAACTTTTATTGTAGACTTGCCAGTAGTTTAGGCTTTCTTTGCGGGTGCGCCGTCGAGCATGTCTTTAACCTGTTTAACAAAGAGGCGTGGACTGATATCAATTTTAAGCACATGGCTCGTATTGGGGGTTTTCTTTATTTCTTCCTTTATCTCGTCAGTTCCGTAATTGGTGAGCATGATGATGGGGGTAGTATCGAAATCTCTTATCTTTCTGATTTCTTTGAGAATATCCATTCCAGAAATATCGGGGAGAAGGATGTCGAGAATGATAATGTCAGGTTTAGGATTAGCGCCTCCTTCTTGATACGCCTTGAGGCGCTTGAGCGCTTCCGTGCCATTGCCGAAGCTTTCAATCTCAAAGCCATTGCTGCTGAAAGACATGCAGTAGAGGTCTGCAATGCCGGGTTCGTCTTCAACGAAGAAAATTTTATGTCTTTTGACGTCTGCCACGCTAGATAAGTATTCTCTCCATTATAAACTGCCCTGGCGATTCATCAATAGCGCTCTACACATTAATAATATGAGTCTTATTTCGTTTGTTTCTTTGTTATGATAGAAGTCAGGTATGAGCATTCCATCAATCTATCCCCTTTCTCTCCTATTTAGTGATGTAGCAGACCTGAAAGTGCGGAAGGAAGGTGGTAAAAAAGATAAAAATTAACTAACTTCCATGTTTGAACTAAGTCCATATTCTCTCCCTACACTTATCGGTTCAATCCTTCCGTTGAGTCTTTTCGTAACCATTCTTCTCTCCAAAAAAAAGGACGCATCAATTCTTACGTTCCTTGGCTTCTTGGCGTGTATGTTTTTCTACCTTATTGCTTACACCATTACCTACAGTATCCAGGAAGAAAACATTGCCCGTTTTTTTGCCAAAATGGCATGTGTCGCGGTGTTTCTCACTGCTCCATTTTTCTACAATTTCGGTGTCAGCTTTCTCAATATCGAAAAGGAGAAAAAATATGTTCTAATCATCTGGACAATTGCCATTATTTTTCTACCGTTTTTCGTTATTGGCGACGCTTTCTTAAGCACGAGCAGGCATTGGTGGGGGTGGTATTCAAAAGCAGGACCTCTTCATCCAATTTCTCTAATTATTTGGTACGGAGTACTTTTGCGTTTCTTCTATCTTCTGTTCAAGACCTATTTCAATTCAAAAAGATTGCCTATGTTGCACCAGCAGACCAAACTCGTCATCATTAGTTTTCTCATATTGAGTGTGGCGTCTATAGACTATGCACCCAAATATGGAGCAGACTTTTTTCCATTCGGGTGGGCATTTGCTCTCGTTGGTTCTGCAATTCTTTCATATACGATTTTTAAATACAGATTATTTAATCTAAAAGTTGCAGTTACTACTTTTTTTACCATCACTATTTGGCTTGTCTTTTTTGGCCGTGTTCTTCTCACTACAAACCCAACTCAACGCCTTGTAGATGGTAGCTTGTTTGTGTTTGTTGTTGTATTCGGTGTATTGCTCATAAAAAGTGTAAACAAAGAAGTAGCACAAAAAGAAGAGCTCGCAGACCTCAATTTGCATCTTGAAGAAAAGGTGGCCGAGCAAACGATAGAAGTTCGTAAATCCTATGAAGTGGAAAAGAAAGCCCGCATTGAACTTGAGGAGTTAAACCACGCTAAAAATGACTTTGTTCTCGCAAGCCAGCACAATTTGCGGACTCCACTCACTATTACAAAAGGCTATGTGGATGAAATAGGTGCAAAAACTCAAAATCTCAACGATTCGGAATTGAAAACCTTCATAGACAAAACAAAAAATTCTTTGGACATTCTCGCGCAACTCATCAACGGCCTCATTGATGTGACGGACCTCAAAGTGGGGAAGGAAGGGTTTAGTAAAAAAGAGAAAAATTAGGCAGACCGTAGGTCCATCATTTTTCTTACTTCACTGACGAATACATACGGAGTGGTGTCTAATTTGAGCACGTGGCGAGCATTGGGAGTTTTTGCAATCGTTTGCTTTATCTCATTCGTTCCGTAGTTGGTGAGCATGATGACGGGAATTTGGTCGAATTCATGACTGTTTCTGATTTCTTTCAAAATCTCTAGACCAGAAATATCCGGAAGCAAAATGTCCGAAACGATAACATCCGGCTTTTTCTCTCGTCCCTTTTTAAATAGGGTGATTTCCGTAAGCGCGTCAGTCCCGTTCGTAACGCTTTTAATCTCAAAACCAGAACCTGAAAATGCCGCTTCATAGAGCTCAACGATTCCCGGCTCATCTTCTATAAAAAATACCTTATATTTTTTGCGTTCTTCAATGGGCATAGTAGCTCCATTATACGCCGAGTTGAGGACAGCACAATTAGACAAATAAACAACCGTCATTTCTGGCGGTTGTTTTATAGTCCAGCACGTTCGCTTTGTACAGGTCTTATGGGTGAATGGACACCTCTTCTTCGGAAGCTATCTGCTCCACCAAAGAGCACATAGTGCCACGCGCACTCCTCCTCAGTTGGATCACGACCTAATTTGATGCCGGTGAACCACTTGTTTTCGGCAGATAAAATCTCCGCAACTTCTTCTTTCAGATATTCTTTTATCTCCATAGAGCACCTCCAAACAAATCATAGCATTTCTTTTTACAACAAAAAACCGCCTTGCGGCGATTTTTTGAAGGCAGAATTTATGCTCGCTGTACGTTCACAGCGTTCTTTCCTTTTTCAGTGTCCTCTGTTTCAAAAGAGACAGCGTCACCTTCGTGAAGTTCAGTGAACTGCACGCCTACAAGGGAATTTGAGTGAAAGAAAATATCCTTTCCTCCTTCCTCCGGAGCGATGAAACCGAAACCTTTGTCCATAGTCTTTTTGATGACTCCTTTCATTGGGTTGGTGTGTAACTTGATAATGACAAATAAATGTTCTTGAAATCGACGTTTTGCAATATGCACTCTTTGTTGAGAGAAACAGTAGCATACTATGCAAATATTGTCAATTTACAGTAGACAATTGATTTGTGGCGCTGTGTCTATGCACAGCATCCTACAAAAATCAAAACTGCCTTTCGGCGGTTGGATTTTCTGTACTTTGTGGCGTCGCAAAGTATTGCGACATCCTACAAAAATATAGTCGCTTCTTGTAATTGTGGCGTCGCAAAGTATTGCGACATCCTACAAAAATATAGTCGCTTCTTGTAA
>ERZ1292623.5400-Hain-H51-01um-R1-5400-length-10218-cov-4_pt1 | contig 10218 bp, 13 predicted proteins | sample MGYA00564398_ERZ1292623 | MGnify/ENA primary metagenome ERZ1292623 (study PRJEB36523, sample SAMEA6512633) | groundwater metagenome | collected 2019-01-07 | study: AquaDiva: Metagenomics assemblies of 32 groundwater samples
AGACTCGGAAACATAACCTTTCGCACCAGCCACCCTTTCAATGAGTGTTACATCATCGGGATGAAGGTCTTTAAGGTCATCAGTCTTTTGTTCAATCCTCTGTTCAACACGATCTAATTCGCGTTGTTTTGATTCACGGCGTTCTCCGCGAGAATCTTTGAGGTCACTTAAAACACTCTGTCGAGCGCGTTCAAGTCCCTCAATTTCTCCAAGAAGACTGGCTTTTTTTTGTTCAAGTTCTCCAAGTTGAGTGTCTGCATCGTCAGTAGCTTTTTCCGGTTCTTTCGTTTCGCTACTCGGTTCGTTCTCCGTGGTGGCTTCGGATGGGGTTTCCTCCCCGGTTGAAGTTTCTTCCAACTCTTGTGCGCTTTCCGCACTCACCTTTGCTCCTTCATCCGTAGTAAATTCGGGGAGCTTTCCGACTTTTTCCATAGTGTTTATCGCTCTTTTCCCTTACATACAGAGCCGGAAGAGGGCCGGGACTATGATTTATAATAATTATACTAAATTTCTGTAAAGCAAGCAATATGACAAGTGGTGGATAACTATTTCATGTATCCATCTGATGTCTGACGCTTCTTCTTTGCCATTGTTTCAGACGCAGCCTTAGCCATTTTTGCGGCGGCTCGACCTTTAACTGTGTAGGGAAAATGCTTTTTTTCGCCCTTTATTGTGATTGTAGGCATATTATTTCACTTTATCCTCGCGGACTTTATTCATAATGATTTCTCCCAAGTTTTTGGCGACTTTTTGCACATAATCACGAACACCATTTTCCGCCAAAGCATTGGGAATAACGCAAATGCGTTTATCGACCTTATACATTGTCCAATGGCTTCCTGTGGCATTACTATATTCTTTTGGCACATCAACAGTAAGCTCAAAATGTCCATCTGTTCGCCACAATACATCTACAGCAAACTGCGGCCCCAATACCTCGTCTACGACTTGACGGTATATCGGCGGCAATCCAGGAGTGGCAGGAGCAACAAGAACGACTTTCGCATCCTGCTTCTTCTCCAATGCGGTATCTAATTTAGCTGATAAGGAGGCTAGAATGTCTGTAATTTGTGCAACATTCTTCTTTAAGGTTGAAACTTCAACCTCAATGTTTGTTCCGAGCACCTTAATACTTACTTCTTTGTTTTTGGGTGGTCTTCCCATAACTTTAATAATTAACTCATAAATATCTTCTTTGCCCTCTTCTTCGCAATCTCTTTCTGTACTTCTTTGTTGAACTCAGCATCACCGAGAAACTCTTTCGTCAAAAGACATGGAATAGAACCGTTGTGCTTGAATACTATTTTCCCCCCTTTTGGTATGTCTTGCTTAACGGTGACCTCAAGTTTCTGCTCAAAATGATGAACCGGCTGTAGTTTCTGTGGGATCATTTTGCGCTGATCTTCCGGCCTACCGATGACAAATAAAAGAGAGTTCAGTGTATCACGTTTCACTATAGCCGTTTTCCCATCAGGAAATGTGAACCGAACAAGTTGTGAATGATTAGATGTTGCATCATTCTTGTCCCAATTCACTTCGGCTTGAAAGTCATTCTCTTTAGCCTCGTCGTGGAGGACAAACGCTTCATAAGAGGAGATCACGTTAATATTGCAATTATTCCTTCCTCTTTTCCAATAAGCAGATTCTTCTTTTCAACAAAATACTGCTGAAACATGTGGCGTTTAAATAATACTTTGTCGCCAACAGCAAAAGACTTCACATCTTCACCAACAGCAACAATCTTTTCTTCCGTGGATTCGTCAATATCTTGCGCTTCTGTAGGAAGCAAGATACCAGAGTCTGTTTTCTTCTCCTCTCCTTCTCTACAAGTGAGGACAACATAATCTTTAAGAACTTTCATATAATCTTAGTTGTTATCCACGCCATCCATAGTAAAGCGAGGAATCCTAGAACGAGTTTTGTGTATTGAATGATTCTCTCCTCTCTGTTCATGTGCAAATGTGCTTAATTCTTGTAATAATCTTTTAATTCCTTCCATTTGGCCATCAGCATTGATGGCTTGGATGGTGATTTCATCTAATGTAGAACCTCGTTTTGGATTAGTTTGTATTTGATTGATAATCTCATTTGCAACATTTTCTATAACTTGCCATGCCGGAGATTGCAGAAGATGAAAGAGCAACATTCGGTCTTGATTGGGAATCATACTCTTAACTTTCTCAAGATGAATAAACATTTAGTCGTACTCATGCCATAAGGAATTGTTGCCAAAATTTCCCACCCACCCTCCAGCAAACCAGTAATTTCTTGAAGACTACTCCGCTCATTTGGGTCTTCCATGTAATACACGAATGTTCGATATATGAATTGAGCCATTTTATCATATTCTAAATGGCGCAGTTACTTTTTGTGCAATACGGCCAATAAAAGACTGTGGATTAGCAGGAGCTTGAGTGCTTCCAACAAGTGTTTCAGCAGATTGATTGCCTTGTGGTTGACCTTGTGCCGGAACACCTTGTCCTCCAACAAAAAGCGGCTCCATCGTTTGAGGCATCTGAGTATCTTTGAACCAATCATCGGGAATAATATCCTTTGGGTCTTTATCGTAAAGCTTTACAATCGAGATTGCCGTTTTACCATTAGTGAGAGCGTAGACATTGTTTGGAATCTGCTGTTGCTGGAACATTGCACGCTCCTGTGCCATGCCCTGCATTAAAGGAATGAGCATATTATACATTTCAAGATCAAGAGCTTTGTCTACTTGTTTTGAAGGAGTAAGAATAGATTGCGCCTTAACGTTAATGATGCCATCCCATTCAAGAAATTTGGGCTTAACGCGGAAGAACTTTGTATCTTCTGTTTCGATAAGATTCTCCGCTTCATCTGTATCAAGATTAAGGGGAAATTCAGGATAAACCTTAGCAGTGAATGTGCTTTGCTCCACACCTTCCTCGTCTTGAAAGTTATCTCGTTCATAAAGTTCAGCATCACCCTTTGTTTCTTGAAGATAAGCATCAATGAGAACAGGATCACTTATCTCATAAGTTTCGGGTATAGAATAAAGCAATTGAACAAGAGCAATGGTAATATATCCTTCTTCATTTAATGCCTCAAGAATATTATTTAATGGATTCTTCAATCGTTTAAGTGCGGATTCTTTTGCTTGAGCGATTTCAAACGCAGTTTTACCGGTAATTTCACCCATAAGCGGCGCGGTAATGCCAGATACCTCATCAACATCTTCTTTCAGCATTTTAATTCCTTCAAACGCGTCTCTACCTGGCCCCGGAATATTAAGCCAATTGATGTTCTTTGGGTCTAAAACTTGTTTTCCAACCCCTGGCTGTATTCTAATCTGCCCCGTATCCTGTAAGTTCTGTGTTCCTTGATAGAAAAACATTTTGTAAATAGACAACGTAAGTTGATCTATCGTCATGTTACGAAAACGGTCAAGAATAGATTGGTCGTAACGCACCGCCTCATAAAGACCAACACCATAAGGAGATTCGCCATGACGAAGCATCCAATGTGTCTGCCATAACGAGAGCTTCTTAATGCCTTTTGCGGTAGAAATCGGGAGAGGTTCAATAACCACAGGAACGTCATTGATGATAACCGTGAAAATATCCCGTATGCGATTCTCATAGAAATATACTTCCATCAAACGATCAGAAGCCGTCGTGGTTTGTTTGTTCTCGGTGTTTATTTCGTTGATGGTTTCTGTAGTAATGCCGCTTGCAAGTTTTGCCTTAGCGAAAAGAGGATATTTGCCAAACTCTTCCTCAGCAAGGTCAACGTCGTAAACCTTTCTCCATGCCCAATCTTTTATTGAGCGAGGATTGTTTGGCCGCGCCATATCATCCATCCACACATTGCGAGGATCGAGATTCTCACGGTGAATATCATTAAACTCAACAACGACTTTCTCTACATATTCCGATTCGTCAGGATTTTCAGGGTTATATTTTACTAATACTTTCACCTTGCGCTCGATACGCAATGGATATGTTCTTGCCGTTGCCCAGCCATACTTGGCAAGATTAAATACAAATAGCTTAAGTTGATCTTTTGAGCGGTCATATTCCCACGAGCGTTGATATAACTGCCGGATGAGTTCAGTTGTGGCCTGAAACTTCTTCGTGAGCGCGGTAAGAACGCCGGTAGGATTCTGGTCTACAAGCGTTGCAAGAGCTGTTTGAATCTTTACGAACACATTGGCCTGCGAGACATCCGATTGCCAATTGTCTTCACCAAGACGAACAAGCGATGATGTGCCGCGCCAACCTTTTGTTTCATCATTTTCAACTAATACTTTCTTGCCGGCTCCACCAAGACGATGAGGAATATAATCTTTGTCCGCATCAGCCCACAACTTATCCAGATCAATTCCATAATGGTTCTTACGAACTTTTTGGAGTTCTTCAATGCGAAGTGTTGCAAAATCAAATTGCTCCTTCTCCTTCTTGCCCAAATCTTTCTCCGCATTAAACGATAATTCATTCGCCATAATAAAAAGAGTTTAACGAACTTTGAATAGATGTTTTATCTTTAAGTTTCTGCAATTTTGCTTCAACGCCAGACAAAGGTTTATCAGATTTATTTTCATGCAATGTAACAAGAAAATACCTCAACGCATCAGCGCAATGGTCTTCCCCGTCCGAATCTAAATCTTCGGGGTGAAACTCATCGTGAATGAGTGTTGGTATCGTGCGAATAGCATTCACACAATTTTTGAAAAACCTCAATTTTGGTTTCTGGTCTTCCGCCCAACGCAAGTATTGATGCATTAGCATCCATCCATCAACGCGTCGGTTAGAAGCAGGTAACCATATTATACCATACCTTGCGAAAGTCTCTGCAATGGTTTGTCCACCGAACTTGTCCACCATGCCAGTATTTGCGAAAATAGCGGGGTCGGCGGCATTCCACTCATAGACCTCATTGGCAGACAAACGATTGATTTCTAGGGCTATTTCGTCTACATCCTTGCCAATGGGGTAATATTCCCTATAAACCCACACGTTACCATCATAGTCAACGGCTGACCAAAGACATGTAGCTGGTTTAGTTCTGCCGTGGTCATAGGAACAATAACGTCGCCATGTGGGAGGAATGGTGAACGGTTCAACAATATGCTGATTTTTGTCCCACTCGGTAAAGTATTGCCCTTCAAAAACATCCCAGTTTCCATCCCAATATGCCTTACGGAGCTTTTCAGGGAGCTTTTGGAGTTCCTCAAGATATGATTTAGCGTTATGTGGATTATCCGTCGGTAACGACTTCACGAATGCCACCTGATCTCTATTAGGGTCTTCGGTGCCAATATCTCTGTCAATCCACAGCTTCTTTACCCACAAATGTCCAATCTCACCAGGATTAGTTCCTGCAATGAACTTGGTGTCTTCTATCCCAGGCCAACGAATAATCGAGCGTAGTTGGTCAAAAATCTCTCTAGGATTCTTGGTTATCTCATCAACTGCGGCCGCAGCAAATTCTGAAGAAGCATACTTGCTAGGATCATCAAGGTTGCGAAGAGCGATAATGCCCCCTCCATATTCTTTTTTTAAGCGAAATGAGAGTCCATCAATTTGACTATCTCCAAGTGTACCAAGCCATCGTGGAAACTCTGTGTTAATTTTGGTTATTTGTCGGTCTTTGAGCGTTGGATAATCCTCACAGAATATCGCAGACCTTACACCTCGATGTCCTTGCTTTGCCCATTTAAGCAATTGTCGCACCAATCCCCAACGAAGAATATAAGATTTTCCTCCACCCTTTGCGCCTCCATACAAAGTGAACTTATGCTTATCAGTTGCCCTAAAAAAATCTTCCTGTCTAGGGGTTGGATTTATTAACCCCCTTAGTGATTGGAGTGATTCAGACATCTATTTGGTTATATATCAATGAGCAATTTCGTGGTGGATTCTACCTCAAGAGTCTCCCTGGCTTTACCATACGCCTGATCTATGAGATTCTTTGCGGCGGTATTGTCGGGCTTATCTTGATATACCTTTTTGTCTACTGTTTCATAATACAGTCCTTTGGCAGCCTCAATCTGTCCCGTAAGTATTGGTTCCAATTCAGCAGTAACACGCTCAATGATGTATTTGCGTGCCTGTTCAGACTTAATTGTATGCGACGCCTTGTAGCCCTTTGGCTTACCAGCTCCCTCTCTTTTTCCACCACTAGGCATAATTTCAAAATATCAATACTTTACTATCTCATAAATATATCCATTTTCTTCCCACGGAGTACCTTTTCTCATGTCTTCGTGGAGCTTGTGAACAAAAACCTTATATCCTTTATCTGTAAAGTGTTTCTCATAATCACGGAATTCTTTTGGGCCATAAGGGTTTACTTCAGAAAACACAATAACCTTCTTTGCTATACGTTCTATCTCATTAAGTATATCAGGAATTTGAGTAGAGTCAATATACATTAACACTCCATTGGTCATTACAACATCAAAGTTTTCAATGATTTTGGGTAAATCTTGTGTAATATCTCCTTGTGATATTTGAGCAAATGACGGAGTTTCAGGTGGACTACGATCTATGCCCATGAGCCTTGCATTGGGAAAGAGTTCTTTGAGAAGGAACAAGTCTGGGCCACCGGCACACCCTAAGTCAAGAATGCTATCCGGTTTATATTTGGCTATGATATTCACCAACATCTCTCTATGGAAATAGGTGATATTATGATACCCAGAATCAACGAACTTTCTGAATAATGAGTTCATGTCTTTCTTTCACAATAAAAGTTTACAAGAACCTCCGCTAAAACTTTATCTGGAAGTGTTATACTAAGCGGGGCATCGAGTATATCTAAATCTTCTACGCGAAGGATTTTCATATTCCTTGGTCAAATTCCAAAATCTTTTAATATTTGTTCTTTTGTTTTCCCTTCAAATTCATTACCAATCATGAAGTTCTTTTGTTTTCTCAGGCGAGATTGCCAATGAGTGCTAATGTTTTGACCGCTAGTTGTATACATATATCCTTTTATCTCATCGCCACGAAATGGCTCTGTCTTGCCATATTTTACCACATGACTCGCTTTTCGCAAAATATCAGAATCCCATCCGGTGCTAATATGTTTTCCATGAAACGATACCATATATTTATACATATCGAGCGTTTCGGCGTTAAATACTTTTGGGATGTCCTCATGGCTTGCAAATGCACCGTAATACTCTTTGTGCTTTTGTGCATCAAAGAACGTCGAACCGGGAAATATAATCGTATGGAAAGGCGGATTCGTTGGTGGTTCCCATGTTGCTAGTTGCCCTGTCATTACATTATATATGAAACCATGATTAAAAACAAGGGCTTTTTTATAAGCTGGTGAGTGCGATTGAATGAGATTCACCGCCTCTTTGTGAAACATATCATCAGAGTCTATCCGAGTAAGATATATCCAGTCTGCCTCGCCAATCTTTTCCTTCAGTTCGCCAAGCGCCTTTGTCAGACGAGAAAGTAAAGTTTTATTTTTGTCCTCCCACGTATAGCGCCATAGTTCTCGTGGAGATTTCCACTGTTTATATATCCAACAATCCCATAACATCATCAAGAAATTGCGGAACTTTGATCTAAGGCCGTAATCGAGGAATTTGTCGTCAGTGTAAAGAAGCCCTTGAAATGAAGCATGATATTCAAGCCCTGCTTCTTCTATTACCTTAAACCATTGGAGAGTTATAGGATTACTTTTTTCTTCTGGGCGGAACCATAACCAAATGAGAAAGTTCTTATTGCTTTGATTGGCGAGAGATTTAAGCGTGTATTCTTTGAAGATTTTTAGACGATGAGCATACCAAGAGTTACTCCGAAAACCTCCGTGGAGGCCAACACCTGAAACAGGAATAGCGATAATGTGTACCGCGCTATTCATTAAGTTCTTTGATTAACTTGGTAAATGGCGTGTCCATAAACTCACAATTATTTAGCGTGCAATGTCCACCTTGATTTTTCATAATAGGAACGAGATTTGGCCGGACATATTCCGGATAACCAAGTTGCTTATATCCTGTATTATAGTCCTCATTATACAGCGTCCATGCCTCAAAAGGAAAGCCGATCTCATTTGAAAATTGCTTGATATGCTTATGAAACTCAATGCAAAGAGCGTAATAGGTGGTATCGAATATCTTTAATGCTTCCGTGGTTTCCGCCGAATCACAGACGTAAACTCGTAATCCAGCTCGCCTAAAATAATCGGCAACTTCTGATGCTTGTGGCCCACCGAGGAATTTGACGAATGTTTTAATTCCTTCGGTGAGAAATGGGTGAATTCCTCTAATTGGGCTATGTGTCGCCTCACATTTAGATGAGATTCCCACAGGAACAGTGCTGTGAATAACAGTATATTTCGGCCTATAAACTTTTTGATATTCAAGAACTCGCTCCACAAAACTCTCCGAGTAAGGAAAGCAAATGTGCATAATATCCGGCGATTCATACACATTTACAGACTTTTTAATATCGTAGCAAATAGGATCATATTGCTTTAACACCTCCGCAAGCGCAGTTCCGACTTCACCCATCCCAATTAAAAGAGTTCGCATAGAATTAAAAGAGTTTGCATAGAATTAAAAGAGTTCGCATAGACTTTTCTCCAGTTGCTTAATCCAATAAATCCTCGCTTCCTTGTTTGGCTTTTTCTTATTTTTAAGATTCCGAAGCAGCTTAATCAGCGATTCATTATCTTTTGCATGGTCAATCTTGGGATATTTAATTTTTGTTATGGGATATTGACCAAGAAGAATGGATTTTGCGGTAACCTCGGAAAAACCATCAAATTCATTCAATCTTAAACCACACTGATATTGCCGTATTTCTTTATCAAACTTCTCTGTCGGAACTTTACCATGAAATATCACATTTTTCTGATTAACCCCACCAACACCGTAAATATGAAAAGTTATTTCTGGGAACATACAAGCAATCATTTCTATAAGGCCTACTCCATACTCTTTTTCTCTTTGTGGCTGAGCGCAAAGATATACATGTGGATTTCGTGATGGCTTAAATCCTATTTTATCATTAAAAGCGTCAAAAATCATTGGGGAAATGCTTGCCCTTATTCCAATTTCATAAAGAGCTTTAGCCTCAACTTCATTCTCACAGAAATGAGTTGCTGGAATCTTGGGGATAATGAATCTCCAAAATATGCTCTTTTGTATGTTAAGAATGTCCCCGCCACACCAGAAAATCCTTCTTTCTCCACGATGCCACAGAATCCTTACATAATCTCCTACATGATAAGCGCCGAAAAATACAGTTTGTTTATGCCGAGATTTCAACCAATGCCACTCTTCAGTCAAAATCCTCACAAGGAGTTTTTTCCTAAAGTTAGAGATGCTAGAACTACAACGAAATGCTTTCATACAAAAACGTCTTCATTTTATTTCTGTTAATGTGACTTTTCCGGTTTTTGTTCCTGTTAAATTCCACCCATGAATTCTATTCTGTGTTGTCCTATTTATTCTAATTGAAAATCCAAGCTCTTGAACACAAAAACAATATGCGACCATTTTGCCTTCGAAAAATACATAAGTGCGGTCTTTTTGTACCTCAGCAAGAATGTTTTTTTTGGAATATTCCATTTCCATGTCAAACAACTGCTTGTCAATACATTCTAGGGATTTCGCTAGCTTCTGAGAGAGCTTTTTGTATTTCATATAACTCATAGTGTTACCTTGATAACATGGCCATATTTTTTCCAATTCTCGCTATCCGGCCATTCTTCTTCAGTGAGTTTACGAGCTTCAACTTGATACCCCATTCCTTTAAAAATCTGCTCGAACGGATGTGCCCACACCGCATTAGTCAATTCGCTTTGTGTTCCTGTGGGTTGGCGTTCAATGAGAAGTAAGTGTCCAATTCCAACTCGCACAAGTTCTCTCAGTGTTTGCTGAAGATTTGTCGGGTGAATATACATAAGTGCCGCATCGGAAATAACCACATTCATGCTTTTATCGAACCACGGCAAGGTCGAAAAATCGCCAACACGAATATCATCATTTGTGAGTTTTTCTTGGGCAAGTTTCACTGCATCGGGATTTGCGTCTATGCCAAAAAGATTCACACCATTAAATTCTAGCTTAATATTCGAGAGATTGGGGCCACAATTGCAACCAATCTCAAGAAGGGTATTTAATATGTGAATATCGGTTCGTATTTGCAAATAGCAAAGCAGAGTTGGTTTCGAGTGATGCGATAGCGCAAGTTTGGATTGGCAAATCAAGTGGTCCCAAAGCGA
>ERZ1292623.5403-Hain-H51-01um-R1-5403-length-10217-cov-5_pt1 | contig 10217 bp, 13 predicted proteins | sample MGYA00564398_ERZ1292623 | MGnify/ENA primary metagenome ERZ1292623 (study PRJEB36523, sample SAMEA6512633) | groundwater metagenome | collected 2019-01-07 | study: AquaDiva: Metagenomics assemblies of 32 groundwater samples
TAGTAAACCAACAATTTTAAACCGAAGAATTAAGTTGGTTTACTATATCAAAAAAAGTCAATTGATATTTATTAATTGAGGGATGATACAAAAAGCCCACTATAAGTGCATAATAGCCAGATAATGGATTGTCTGCATCAATTTGTGTATCTATAGTGAAAGACAGAAATTTTTCCTCGAAAATTTCTGTTTTTCCTAATAAGTCAAGGCGCAAATGAGGAAATATCAGCGTCCTTGACTATAAATCTTTAAAGTCAGTATATTTAACCCGCAACATTGCAATTAAAGAATCCCTTGATAATGTTTCTTTTGCCATTGATAATTAATTATAATTTATTTTTCTATAGATATCGTATAAATTTCTTCCTTTGCCGTAATCTTCTGTGTGGACTTCTATAGGATCATATCCTTCAAAAGGAAATTCCTCTTCTTTCCCAAAATCAGAAATGCTTGCTACATCCTCATCGTTTAATCTATTTTCTAAATATTTCATCATCTATACATAAAAACAATATTTATAAATTTTGTTGCAAATCAATAACTCTTTCCCATATAGACAAGATATGCTGCCTGTTTGCTGCATTGAATGCATTTTTTTCCTTTAATTGATCGTAATGATTGCTGCAATGGCATGTTCAGTGTTTTGATGCCGTTTGTTTTTTCTTTGATAATATCTTCACATTCACTTGTGTTGCATAATGGAGTAAGTGCAATTTTTTTGTTGTTAACTGCTGTCTCCAGTTCTTTTATGCTATTGGCTTTGGTTATATTTTGTTTTAATAATTTTTCAGCTTTTTCATACAGTTCTTTTTGAATTTCTTCTAATAATTTTGGAATTTCTTTTTTTATATTAATTAATTTAACTGGTTTCTTTTTCCCGTCGTTTCTTTTGACAATGACTGCCTGTTTTTTCTTGAGATCTTTTGGACCAATTTCAATTCTTAATGGAATTCCTTTTAATTCCCATTCGTGGAACTTCCATCCTGGAGAATAATCTTCTCTATCATCAATTAATGGATTGAATGCTGTAAGTTCTTTTTTGAGCTTTTCTGCTTCTTTCAGAATTTTATTTTTTTCTTCTTTTATCAAAATAGGAATGATAACAAGTTGGTGTTCAGCAAGTTTTGGCGGGATAATTAAACCTTTTTCATCAGAGTGAATTGCGAACATGACTCCTAACATTCGTGTTGTTATGGCATAGGTTGATTGATAGGCAAATTGTTTTTTGCTTTCTTTGTCTAAAAATTGGATGTTGTATGCTTTTGCAAAATTTTGTCCATCGTCGTGATAATCAGGGCCTTGAATTGCTTTTCCATTTGGCATGAGCAGTTCTATAGAATAAGTGTCAACAGCACCGGCAAATTTTTCCTTGTCTGTTTTTTTTCCGACTAATCCTGGAAGAGCCATGAAATCCCTAAGAAAATTTTTATAGATACTTAAAATGTTATCTCTGTCTTTTAATAATTCTTCATGTGTTGCATAGACATTGTGTCCTTCCTGCCATAAAAATTCCCGTGTTCTCAGAAATGGCACTGGATGCTTGAACTCCCATCTCACTACTGAGTTCCACATATTTAATCGCATGGGAAGGTCTTTCCATGAGCGAATCCATTTTGCATAAGAATCATAAATAATGGCTTCGCTCGTCGGTCGAACTGCAAGCTTTTCATCTAATTTTTTATCGCCGGCATGTGTGACCCATGCAACTTCTGGTGTAAATCCTTTGACATGAGCTTGTTCTTTTGTCAAGAGGCTTTCGGGGATAAATAAAGGGAAGTATGCATTTTGTATTCCAATTTTTTTAAACTGGCTGTCAATTTCTGCAACAAGTTTCTCCCAGATTGCGTATGAATCTGGCTTAAACACAATACACCCAGAAACTTTTGAATAATCAGCTAAGTCTGCTTTTATCATTAATTGCGTGAACCATTCTGAGAAATTATCTTTTTCTGCAGTAATTCCTTTAATGTCTTTTATTTTTTCTATTTCTTTTCCCGTTGTTTCTTTTTTCATTAAAGAAAATAGGGAGAGGGGTTTTATAAATGTAGTTAGATAAGCTGAAAATAAAAATGTCATAAGAATTTGTTACTACTCACACCGGAAAAAAAATGATAGAAAGCATTAAATAGGAATATATTTATGTGATAAATAGGAGATATAAAATGAAAATAAAAATCTCAAAATTAATTCATGAAGATTATATCAAATTAGTAAAACTTATGAAGGAATATCAACGTCCAAAGGAAGTTATTGCAACAGATACGGGAAATTATCTAGAAATAGAAGAAGTTGAAAGAGTTTCTGGTAATCCTCCATTTCACGAGGGTATTACTATAAGTGTCGGTAATTTAAGTTATAAAAATATAGACAAGGAAAAAGAGAGTAAAGAAATAAGATTAAAGGCAAGATCGGCATTAAAAGATTTAACAGCTTTACTCTGTGAGTTTCAAGGATTTTTCTAAATTCAAAATCCATAAATTTCCTTATACTTATCATTCAAATATTTTAAAAATATTTTTGGGTTTGATCCCTGCCCTGTTGCATTCTTGATAAGATCGTCGGCGAGGAATAATGCACCATGTACATGCAGATTATTTTTCAGCCATTCCCTGATTTTTGAAAAATCTCCCTTTTCAATATCTTTCTCAATTGTTGGCATTATTTTTTTTATGGCAGTGTATAATTGTGAGGCATACACTGTTCCTATTGCATACGTCGGAAAATATCCAATTGAGCCACCTGACCAGTGCACATCTTGTAATACCCCTTCTTTGTCTGTTTTTGGGACGATGTTAAGATAGGTTTTCATTTTTTCATTCCATAATTGTGGAAGGTCTTTTACCTGGATGCTGCCGTCAAGCAATCCTTGTTCGAGTTCAAAACGAAGAATGATGTGGAGACAATAATGGATTTCATCTGATTCAATTCTGATTAATGATGGCTTGACCATGTTGATTTCGTTATACCAATCATCGAGATTGCCTTTGAGGTTAAATTTTTTGCTGAATAAAGGGAAATAAAATTCCCAAAACGGTTTTGATTTTCCAATCATTAATTCCCAAAAACGTGATTGTGATTCATGCATGCCGTAACTTGGCGAGCTTTCTAAAAAATCATATCTAGATTTTTCAGCAAGATGTAATTCATACAATGCATGTCCAGATTCGTGAATTGTTGAAGTAAATGAAAAAAGAGGATCATCTCGTATATTTGTGGTAATTCTAACATCATTAATTCCTAACCGCGTTTCAAACGGATGTTCGGCAAAATCAATCCTTGAACCATTTTCAGGCAAACCAATTCTTCTAAATACATCAGTTGCAAATTCAATCTGCGTTTCTCTTGGAAATTTTTTTTTCAGCAAGATTTCTTTCTGTGTTTTATAGTGTTCTGAGTTTTTTATTTTAGTTAGTATTTTAATAAGTCCTTGCTTTAATTCTTCTAAAAGAGGTTTTAGTTTTTCAACAGTCATGCCTTCTTCGTAATTGTCTAACAGCGCATCATAACTGTTTTTACATTGCAGAAAACTGTTAAGATAGTTCGCTTCTTTTTGTTTTAAGGCAATAACTTTTTCCAGATGCGGTTGGAAAATCTTAAAATTATCTTTTTCTCGTGCTTCAAGCCATGTATTAAATGCCAGCGACGTTGTTTTTGACAGCTCTTCCACAAATTCTTTCGGAAGAGTTCGTGATTTCGTTAATTCTTTATATATTTTTTTGACTAAGACTTCATTTTTTCTGTCTAATTTTTCTTTTTTTAGATTTTTAACAGCTTGAAAAAATGTTTCATTAGTCATTTTCTCATGAATAAGAGAACTTACTAATGCAGATTGCTCTGCTCTTGATTGCGCAGCTTGTTTTGGCATATAGGTTTGTAAGTCCCAATCCAATAATGCTGATGTTTGTCCTAACAAAATAATCTCTTTTTGAAATTTATTTATTGTTTCTAAATCTTCTTTCATGATAAAGAATGCTGGAAGAAGTTTTTAAGGTTAACGAAATAATTTTTATACTCTTATTTCTCTTAAGTAACATGCAAGAAAAAAATATTACCTTGAAAGAACGAATGCAGGCATTGAAACTTGCAATTAGCTGGACTTATGGGGCGTCAAAATCTCTTACTGTTATTATATTTATCATAACAATTTTTGGAGGATTGCTGGCAATTGTTGAGCCGTATATTTTGAAAATTATTATTGACAAAGTAGTGGGAAACGTGTCATTGACGCTGCTTGAAAAATTTGGCATCGGGCTTTCTGGGATTATTATTGCTTATGGCATTGCAAAAATGATACAAAGTGTTATTGGGGATATTCAAACACTCGTCAAAAAAATTCATTCTCAACGATTAGATAAATATGTTGCTGAACAATTGATGGATAAAATATCCTCGTTAGATGCGGTGTATTTTGAAGACCCTGATTATTACAACACTCTCACAAAGGCAAATCAAAATTTTTGGAGAATCAATGAATTTTTCTGGCAGTTCACTTGGTTTTTAGGGCAGTTAATTAGTGTGTTAGTGATTATCTCTGCATTGTTTACTTTTAATAGGGTTATTGTTATTCTTGTTGCACTTTCAGCTATTCCAAGCATTTTATTTAATTTCCGCGCGACAAAAATTGCGTGGAGCGCATTTGACAGCAATTCTGCAATTTCGCGCCAAGCACATTATTACAAGGACATGATGATGAATAATCCAAATGCAGTGAAAGAAATAAAATTATTTCAGTTAAAGCCGTATTTCTTGAAAAAATTTGACAGTTTGTTTACAACATTTTTGGAAAAACAGGAGCACGCTGCTTTCAAAGAACTTGCATTGTATGTCTCTGTCAGCATCATTGAGGGTATTTTCGCAATTGTTGCTGCATTTATTGTTATTCGTTCATTTCTCAACAATCAACTTACTATTGGAGAGCTGACGTTTTACTGGGCATTATTATTCAAATTTGCAGAGCATGCACGGCATATGGTGAGAATGATTGGAGAGCTTAATAGGAGCTCGGTTTTTATCATGCCGTTTGTAAACATTCTTCAGTTTGAACCAAAAATAAAAGAAAAAGAGCATGCGTTACCATTTCCAAAAAAATTACAAAAAGAAATTGAGTTTAGGAATGTTACATTTTATTATCCGCGGGCAAAAAGACCTGCTTTAAAAAATTTTAATCTTTTTATTAAGCCTGGAGACAATATTGCAATTGTCGGTGAAAATGGCTCAGGAAAAACAACGCTGATAAAACTTTTAGCACGATTGTATGATGTAAGTGAAGGCGGGATACTCATTGATGGCATTAACATCAAAAAATATTCTATCAAAAGCCTTCACGAAAATATTGGAGTGATATTTCAGGACTTTATAAAATATGAATCATTAGTTGAAGAAAATATCGGCTATGGAAATATTAAAGAGTTGAAAAAAACAGAAAAAATTCACAATGCTTCATTGAAAGCAGAGGCCTGGGATTTTATCAAAGAGTTGGAACAGCAATATAAGACACATGTGGGAAAAACATTGAAAGAAGAAGGTACTGAGCTTTCAGTGGGACAGTGGCAGAAAATCGCTCTTGCACGTGCGTTTTTTAAAGACGCGCAGATTTTATGTCTGGATGAGCCAACAGCAGCAGTTGATGCAAAAGCAGAGTATCAGTTATTTAAAAAATTTGAAAATTTAACAAAGGGTAAGACAACGATTTTAATCTCTCATCGGTTTTCGACAGTAAGAATGGCGCACAAAATTATTGTTCTTGAAAAAGGAAAAATTGTTGAACAGGGAAGTCATCAAGAACTCTTGCGAAAAAACGGATTGTATGCGGCACTTTTTAAGATGCAAGCAGAAGGGTATAAATAAGATTAACTGGTTTCCACATGCCGATATTCCGGAGGAACTAAGTCACTTCTTCCCTTTTCAACCAACTCATCAAGCGAATAATAATTAACATCAGGATTATTCCATGGATGAAACTCAAAAAATAAATACTCAACAAATTTTGCGGGAATCTGTTTGCTTCTTTCCTGTGATTTTTGCACGATGGCAGCGATTCTTCCCTCGATGACATGATGAATTGGATGTTTTCTTAAAATCTTATTTGTTGCCCGCAAAATTTCCAGCATAGAATCTATCGAGTAATGAACATTAAAAAGAACATAATTCCAATACATGCTGCGCGTTGCCCGAATCATTGCGCACTGCAATTGAAATCCTTTTTCATTTTTATTTCCTCTATAATCGCGGGTTAAATCCAATCTTTCGTTTCCTGCCTCTTGTAAAATATCTTCAATTTCTTTTATAGGGGCTTCATAGAATGGATATACCATATGTTTTTGCTTGAATGAGCCTGCGAGGAATCGAACCCCGATCAAGCGGTCCGAAGCCGCTTATTCTATCCATTAAACTACAGGCTCTTGATTTTTCCACGAAATAAGTATTTAATAAGTTATTGATTTTGATTTACTAAATCTTCTAATTCAATCGTTGATCTTGTTAAATCAGTTGAATGGGGATAATAATCAAAAAGATTGCTCTCTATAAAATTACTCACTTTAAAAAAATCTTTGAAGTGATCAAATTGATATTCAGTTAACATAAACACTTTTCTTTTTCTTAAAGATTCTTCGATTCTCCTCAATAAAACATAGCTTTCCGAACGATAAATAATTAATGTCCCAGCTTTCATGCCTTTGCTGCCTACATACAGAATATCTTTGTAAAATCCTCTTTCATCAGTTTCTAGAACAATATGAAAATGCGTTTTTCTCAATTTTTCTGTAAAACTTCCATAGACAAAACCACGCGGAATTTCTAATTTCATTATGCTCCTCTTTATTACAAGTCTTCATAAAAAAGAAAAATCTATTTAAATGTTTATTCTTTTGAAAAATTATACAGAAGAAGCTGAAGTGAGAAGCTGTTCGAGTTCGGGAATGGATCTTTTTAATTGATCTGGATTCATTTTCCCATATAGAAACGTTAAATAATCTCTGCTATGTCTATAAAAATTTCTAAATTCCTTAAACTCTGGTTCTTCTAACAGTCGGAATTCGTTATTTTTAATTAATCTTTTAATTTTACGGGAGGAAATCTCTTGATCGTGGGAAATCTCTCTTAATGCAAACTGAAAAATATCTAATTTAGAGACAGTATGAATATAATCATGTGTAAAATCATCCTGATCAATTATGCCTTTTCCATAACTAAATATTCCCTCGTCTGTTATCAATAAATACGGTGAACATTCATCATTAACACGACGAAGAACTAATCCAGAAGGTAACTTTGTATCTTTTGAAATTTGTTCATGCTGTAATGCCTCTTGATAACTTCCAAGAAAAATTCCTTGACATACTTTACATTGATATGCTTCAATTTTTTCAGGCATATTATTACTAACAAAGGCATCTTTAAAAACTTAATTCCTTTTGAATATAACAAAGAGGCAAGATGAAACTCAACACTATTTTCCGTAGCAAATTTATTGCAACAGCGTTCACGCTGTCGGGAAATATTATCGGAGCGGGAATTTTAGGACTTCCTTTTGTTTTTTCAAAATCGGGGTTTTTTATTGGAATATTATGGTTAATTATTTTAGGGATGATTATGCTTTATACTTTTTTATGTTTAGGAGAGGTTGCATTAAGGACAAAGGCAAAATTACAATTATTAGGATATACTGAAAAATATCTTGGGAAATCATTTAAAATTATTTTATTTTTTGCATTGCTGTTTGGAGTGTATTCAGCTTTGCTCGCGTATTTAATCGGAGAAGGACAGAGTCTCTCGTATCTTTTTACTGGCTCTACTAATTATGGAGTTTATTTTGCACTTGGATTTTGGCTTATCATGACTTTGCTTTTGCGGGAAGGACTAAGAGGATTGAAAAAAATTTCAACTTACGGAGTTTTAGCAGTTATTTTAATAGTCTTTTTAATTAGTATTTTTTATTTTCCGGAAATTAATTATAATAATTTAAACAATGTTAATTTAAAAGATTTTTTTCTGCCTTTTGGAGTCGTGCTTTTTTCATTAATGGGATTTAATTCTATTCCTGAATTAGAAATGATTATTAAGGGAGAGGAAAAGAAATTTAAAAAAGCAATTATTCTGGGAGTGTTAATACCTATATTGCTTTATAGTTTGTTTAGTTTTATTGTTGTTGGGGCATTAGGAGAAAAAATTCCCGAAATTGCGACTTTAGGTTTAGGAAAATTATTTTCTTTATTAGGGGTTTTTACAATGTTTACTGTTTATTTTGTTCTAAGTTTTGCATTAAAAGATGTGTATAAATTAGATTTAAAACTTTCGAAGAAAATGAGTTATGTTCTCGTTAGTGTTATTCCTCTTCTTATTTATCTGGTGTTGCATATTCTTAACAAGTTGAGTTTTATTGCAATTCTTGGCATTGGAGGAGTAATTTCAGGAGGCATAACTGCGATTTTAATTTTATTCATGAACAAGCAGTCAAAAAAGCTTGGAGACAGAAAACCAGAATATGTCATGAATATTCACTGGATTATTATAATAATTATAAGTCTGGTTTTTGTTTTTGGGATGGTGAGGGAGATTGTTGGTTAAAATGGGAAACATTTTTGAGGTTATGGATAAAAACGGAAGGAGAATACGACTATCAAAAAGACAATGGAGTCATATTAGACAAGATCATCCTGAAATAGAAAATGAGGAGGTAATAAAGATCACACTGGTAAAACCGGATAAGATTACTCAGCCATATGAAGGAACCAAATACTATTATTATAAATATTTCAAAGAAAGAAAAGATCCTGACAAATTTTTGGTGACTATAGTTAATTATTTAAACGGAGAAGGATTTATAATCACAGCATTTTACGTTAACTATATAAAATGAAAAACAAAACACGATTATATTATGATGAAGAAGGAGATTTCCTAGAAATTTTTATAGGAGAACCTTCAGAATGTTATGCAGAAGAGATAGAACCGGGAGTTTTCATACGGTTTGATAAAAAAACAGGTGAAGCTAAAAGTATTGGAATACTTGATTTCAGGAAACGAACTCACTTAAAAGATATTGAATTTAATCTTCCCATCAATTTTGATTTCTCAAAATTAAAAGAGAAAGTAAAGGTGTGATTATTCTATTTGATACATGAAAGGAAACTTTGATATTTATTACGATGAAGATGGGGATTTCTTAGAGATAACTATTATGCCTTCCCCTGAACAGAGTTGATGTTGATATTTCTGCATATATTATTAAAGTTTTAAAAATTGGACATAGAAAAAAATGTCTATGATTAAAATTCTAATAAATAAAGGAAAACCAAAATACATTCAGACAGACGCAGGAGTTTTCTATCCAAGAGCATTTAGAAAACTCTTCTATTCTAATAAGATGAGTGGTTTAACAATAGAGCATAAAATACAGAATTATCAAACCACGAGAATTCATAATTATAGAATTGAAACAGTCTTTATGAAAATAAAAGATAGAGTTATAGATTTTAGAGGGTTGAAAGCTTTGTGGTCTGCTCCAATCTTGATGACTGCAATAGTTATTCAACACAACTTTATAGAAAATCATTCTACAACTGATGAGGTTCCATCTGAACAAGCTGGAGTTAATCTAGAATTAGGCGAGAATAGATGGTTGGATTTGATTAGGATAAGCGCGTAGAATTTAGAATACAAATATTTATTAATATATGCTTTATAGAGAGAAATATGAGTTTGAAAGATATATTACAAGAGAGTCCCACTTTGACTGTAGAAGGCTTGCAAAGACTTCAGAGAGAATATGATAAAAGATTTGTCGCTGATGAATTTTCAGGATTTGATAAAGTAAGGCATACTTATGCACATATGGGAAAACTATTTGGTAGGTTAGCAGAGTATGTCCAAATGATAGAAGATGGGCATACAGATTTTTCACCTGAAGAAATTAGAACTAAAGTTATACCGGATTTGTTAGTTTATTCAGTTTGGCTTGCAGAGGAATTCAATGTCGACATAGAAAAAGCCTATGTTGAAAGATTCGTTGGAAATATAAAAAGACTTCATTCTGACAGAGTATCTCCAGAAGAATTAAGAGAATTAGAAGAGTACAAGGATAGCAGATTTTCTAAGACTGATTAAAACCTAACTCTATTAATAATTTTAAAAAAGAGGCAGTAAAAACCTGACGCTAACTTAACAGCTCCCAAAATAAAAAACTTTTTATACCCCCCCTTCTTTAAAATATATGA
>ERZ1292623.5404-Hain-H51-01um-R1-5404-length-10216-cov-7_pt1 | contig 10216 bp, 6 predicted proteins | sample MGYA00564398_ERZ1292623 | MGnify/ENA primary metagenome ERZ1292623 (study PRJEB36523, sample SAMEA6512633) | groundwater metagenome | collected 2019-01-07 | study: AquaDiva: Metagenomics assemblies of 32 groundwater samples
GTTGGCTTATTAACAATTAATTGATATTTATGATAAGTTGATGTCCGTTTTAATTCTTTTATGTAAGCGTTGCCATCTATAACTTCCAAATGCGCATTTGGTCTTTTCTCCATAAACCTTACCGACCACATAGGCGCGCTTTCTCCAGTATCTGTAGTCGAATTCCAAATGCCGCTATAAAAACTTTCCGGTTTTTGCTGATATGCTTTTGGGTAAAAATAATCCTTACTTAAAACAAGAATCAGCAAACAAAAAGCAATAAGAAGGTATTTGCTTAGTTTCCGCGGAATAATTGAAAAAACCAAACCGCCTAAAACAGCCGTTGCAAAAGTTGTAACCGATAAAAATCTCCATGGGAATTGAAAATTTTGTAAAATCATAATTTTCTCCCAGATAAAACCGGATTGAGGTAACATTAAAAATATTGCAGATAATGTGTAAAAAAATAATCCAAACATAAGTACCCACAATTTATTTTTTCTCCTAAATAAATAAGCTGCAAAAAAAGGCGAGGTAATAAAAATTAGCCAATGAACAATTCCCAGCTGGACAGTAAACTGCCCTGTAATCCCATAATTCCACTCTCCGTACAATAAATCCTTAAATGAAACAAAATTAGTTAGATAACCGTCTTTTGTGACTATATCTCTTAAAGTATATTTTCCCTCCAAAAGAGCGGGAAACCAGAAGAAAGCGGACAAAAAAAGACCAAGAATGATTAAAGATAAAAGATTAATGATTAATGATTTTTTATATTTTGACAGATAAACAAGGTAAACGGAGTAGAAAAGAATGAAAGGAGCAAACATTAAGCTTATTGCATTGTGAGATAAAACCATCAAAGAAAAAGCTATTCCGCCAAGTGCTGTGTATTTACTTTCTTTTGTTTCAAATAACTTAAAAATAAAAAATAAAACTAAGGGAATCCATATAAACACGAAATTTTCTCCGATTGCGCCTCTTACGTTTAAATCAACAAATCTGTAAGGAGCGTAAATATAAAGAAACGAACCAAAAAATGCCGCCTCTTTTGATAAAAATTGCTTAAGCCACAAAAACATAAAAATTCCCGACATAAAAATTCCTAACCCAAAAATAATTTTTGTAGAATCAACTAAAGAAAATCCTAAAAAGTGAAAAAACGATGCAAAATAAGAAGGAGCGGGGTATAAAAACTCTAAAATAGGATGTCCGTATCCCCAATTCAAATTCGGCGCCCATCTTGGGATTAAATTTCCCTCTGTTAGATTTAAATAAAAGTTTGCAATTCTTGCCACATGATCCTGTCCGTCATGCGTAACAGGAAGCCCCTCTTTAAATAAAGGTAAAACAGGAAGTAAAGCTAAAAATATCAATACCAAAACTAACGAATATTCTTTAATTTTTTTCATAAGAGTTAATCAACCAATCTTGTCTGAACAACTATTCCTCCTTTAAGTGTTTTAGATTTAATTATTTTTCCGTCGTTTTTTCTATCTTCCAACCACCATTTCGGTCTGTCTTCATATCCAGGATCAGGTTCTATGATAAAAAATGCTAAGTTGGATTTAATAGAAGGTAAATATTTATATTTTTTAGGCCCATACCATTTAAACAAATATTGGTATGTATAATCAAAAACCGGCGGTGTATAAGCTACGTACTTAAACGGTTTACCATTTGCCTGGGCGTATATATAATCAATTACCTCCAATTGATTTCTGTAAACCGATGCATTTCCTTCCCACAAGGGTTTATTAAATCTTTGGGGAATTTCTAATGAATTAATATTTATCACAAAAAGAATAACTAAGATAAAAGCGGCCAGAATATTATTCCCAATTTTTTTTGAAAGTAAGAATAAGCTAATAGATAAAAGAAGAATATAAACTACGGGTAAACCGACAAAATAATGGGGCCATAAAGCATGTGTAAAAATAAGGCTGCCTATATAGAAAAACAAAAGTACAGTAAGAGAGGTTAAAATAAAGTCTTTTACGATTTGGGGTGCCTTTTTATAAAACAAAAAAACGGAAACTACAATAAAGAGTAACAAAAATATCGTTAAATAATTATTTATTTGTAAAAAAGATTTACCAAATTCATCAAGATGAATAAAAAATCTATTTTCTAAAAAATGATATAGATCAAGCTTATCTTCCAGAGTCTTTGCCGAAAAAAATGCAATAAATGATTTAGTCATTATAAAACTATGGCGAAGTTCAAAAATTATTCTTGGGAGTATAACAATTAAAGCGCCAAGTACGATAAAAACAATTTTTTTAACTTCTAATTTTTTTCTTAAGACAATAAATAAAGAGGTAAGAATTCCTAATGAAAATAATATTCCCCATAAAATCTCAATATCAATATTTAAAGCAAGAAGAATTCCTAAAACAAAAAAATAGGTTAACTTTGCTTTATTTTTTAAAGTATATATTCTTTCCAAAACTAAAATTGTTAACAATACAAAAAACGGCGCTATATTTGGGTTCCAAATTTGAGAAGATAAAGAAATCATTGCCGGAGACATGCTTGTAAGTAAAGCCATTGATAGACCTAAGAAACTATTCCCAATTCTTTTTCCGACGTAATATGAAAGAAAAATAGATAATATCCCAACAATTGATAATATAAACGCTATACCCTGCGGGCTTCCCCCAAATAAAACAAAAAAAGGAACTAACATGTAATACCACCAAGGTCCATAAAAAACCCCGGGAATACCTGTTGTAGCACCTATAAGAATAATTTTGTGGTTATAGACAATGTTCCAAAGAGAAAGCATATCTCTTCCTACATCATATGTAAATGCAAAAGAGTTAGTAAAAACCCCCGGAAACCTTAAAAAAACACCAATTAAAATTATTACATATAGCATCAGCAATTCTTTTCTTATAAATCTTTTCATAAAAGTACTGTAGTTTTTAATGTTCATAAAGTTTGTAAAGTTTGTAAAGTACTTTCTAACATTATGAACTTTTAACTTTATAAACTCGGTTAGGTGCCTGCTATTCTTATCGCCGGCGTCCCGTTTAGATTATAAATAGTTTTCATTGATACTCCCAGAGGAATTTCATCAGGATTTCCAATGTATAAAACCCCTTTCTTTAGCGAATCTTTTTGCCAATCTATTGGCCTAAAAGTATATTTTCCAAAAGAATGGTGTACGGCATACCCACCCGAACTTTTTTCTCCTATTTTTTGATATTCGGAAGGCGGGTATTTTAAATAAAACAGGAAAAACATATAAGATTTATCCATAGGCTGCTTATCTGAAATAATAACTTCTTTATATTTACTCTCTAAAGCCTTAACTTGATCAATTGTTTGCTTATATCCATATTGCCAATCTTGGGAATCATAGTAATTAAGCTGGACAAAATACTGATTTAAATAATAAGAAAAATTAAATATAAAAAATAGAAAACACAATAAAAATATTAAATATTTTATATGTATCTTTGATATTTTATATTTTATATTTGATATTTTTTGCACAGCAAAAATAATACCAAGAGCTGAAAATATCTGCCATGTTGGCAAAAAATTAAGAGTCCTGACCGCATGAGGCACCTCTGTTGTTATCGAAGCCGGCAAAGGAGCGAGCAAAAACCATAAAAATACTACTAGCTTTGTTTTTGGGTCAAACTTCCCAAATAAAAGCATATAAATCCCAAAAAGAATAAATGGAAATTCGAATAGATACAAAATCCCCATACCTGGCGCGTGATGCCTGGAAATATCTCCGGTTACAAACAGCCAATTAGGGTCAAAATGACTGATATATCCTGATATTATAGCTTTAGCGTATACTAACCTCCTATTGTCTAAGATAAGCCCTAATTTATCGTTATTTGCGCTATCTTTTTCAATTTTTGTAATGTTTGTTTTAAGAAACACAGTCTGGTAGGAAAAAATGCTTGTTCCGGTTACCCTAAGAAGCGCTTGGCTATTATTAAATATATACAAAACCATTGGGCTAACAACTAAAAACCCTAAGATAGCTGCCAATAGAATATACTTTTTTGAAAGTTTAAACAGTTCTTTATGGTAAATTACAAAAAGCGTAAGTATTAAAAGAGGAGTGAATACTTTTTCTCTCTGGTAGGAATATATGTTAAGTCCCGCAAAAAAAGCCGATAGCAAAAGCAATTGAGGTTTTTTTAGTCCCTTGACAAAAAAAAGCGCTGCCAAAATATTTAAAACAGCTCCAACGTTTGCTTCAAACGCCACTCTTGAAAATTGTATTGACCATGGAGATATGGCAATAAACAGCGCTGACAAAAGCGCTATAATTTCTAATTTCAGATTTCCAATTTCAAATTTGGAGTAAGTTGAGAAGAGTTCTTTAACTAAGAAATAAGTGGCAAGAACTGCTATCATTCCGAAAACTGCCGATGAAAATCTTACTCCGAATTCATTAAGACCGAAAGCTAAAACAGAAGGTATTGCTAAATAAGCGTAAAGAGCAGGCTTATAATCATCGAAAGACCTTAAAACAACCGGCAAGAATTTACCATATTCGTCTTTTCCGGTACTTATAATGGAATAAGCGTCATACCCAAGAGCAACTTCGTCCCAGTCAAGGGAGAGAGGAACGTTTCCTAATTGCCAAAGCCTCAAAACCCCAGCCAAAATTACAATTCCAGTCAATAATACTAAAGCTAATTTTTTATTCATACGTTAAAAAATATTTAGAATACTTGAAATTAGACATTCTTGACATCTTTGATTTTGAATCTTTGACATCTTGAATTCTAGATCTCAAGAGTTCAAGTTCAAGAATATCCCATCTCGCACTTCAAGAACTCAAATTGTATACGCAACCAAAACCGCTTGGCCGTTAAGTAAATAAAAAGTTTTTTGAATCTTGATGTTTTCCGGTAACTTGTATGGTGTATTTATATAAAGGACTTTTTTCGTTTTACTCAAAGAATAATTATAATCTGTGGGGAATATATATTTACCAAAACTTTTAACAGTTACAAATCCGAAAGCGTCTCTTTGTATATCTGCAGTTTTTCTAAACTCATCGGGATTTGTTTTTGTGTAAAAAAGGTAATAAATATATGGTCTTCCCAGCGCATTTGTAACCTGAATGTAATCGAAATTATTCTCTACGGATTTAACATAATCAATTGACTCCTTGTATCCATACTGCCATTCTCCGGAATACTGATGTGAATAATGAGAAAAATAATTATGATAAAAATATACAAAATTAACAGATAGAATAAGCAATAAACAATAAACAATAAACTTTCTATATTTCTCAATTTTATTAATAAGCTGAATAAATCCGTAAGCAACAAAAATCTGAAATGTCGGAAGAGTCGTTTCAATTCTTAGAGCATGCGGAGTTTCCCTTGCGGTTGCCGCGGGAATTATTCCTATCAAAAGCCATAAGGGAATTATCCACCAGTTACCCTCTTTTTTTCTAAAAAGAAAAAGTATACCGCTTATAAAAAATACAATATCGAAAATGTACATCTGTCCTACATCTTGCGTAGAAAATTTGGGATTTCCGTCGCCTTTTATAAAAAGAAAGTTTGGATTTAAATTATCAAAATAATGTTTTACAAATTGAATTGAATATAAAACCCTTCTGTTATGTATGAGTTTGGACCAAAACGCATTTTGGTCGTTTGCGATTTCTTGGTTGGCGGTTTTTACAACATTTATATCTGAAAATATATTAACCTCTTTAAATCTTAATCCTGCTTGCGGGGAAATCAAAAAACCAATTATAGGAAAAACTATTAAAGCGCCTAAAATAAGAGCTGAAATCGTTTCTTTTTTTCTTATTAGCAGTTCTTTTCTAAATGCCAATGTCAATATAAGTACTAAAAGAGGGGAAACAATTCTTGCCGTATTAAACGTATAGAATGATAAAGCAAAGAAAATAGCGGAGATAATTAAATACCACCTTCGGTCCTGTATTCCGGCTAGAAACGCCCAAACGCCGGCTATGATAAAAAAAGTTGCAATGTTTGCCTCAAATGCCGCGCGGGACAACAAAATATGCCATGGGGAAATAGCTAAAAAAAACGCTGACAAAAGCGCTATTAGTTCTTTGTTCTTAGATCTTTGAAATATTCTTCTTACGAGGAAAAAAGTCAGTAGAACAGTCAGCGTTCCGAATAATGCCGAAGGAAATCTGGCCGCAAACTCGTTTAGTCCAAATATTTTAACAGGAATAATATCTAAATATGCGTATATAGGAGGCTTAAAATCGCCGAATGACTCAAGAAAATCTAAAGGCAAAAACCTGCCGAACTCATCTTGTCCATTTATGCCTATTGAATAAGCGTTATACCCCCAAGCCGCTTCATCCCAAGTTAAAGCAGGAGGATTTATTCCAAGCTGATAAAACCTCAAGAATGCGGCAATTACAACTGTTAAAAACAGTAAAACCCAATATTTCTTTTTTGTTTCAATTTTCAATTTCATACCCTAAAATAGGCTCTCCCGAAGGAAGATATATTTTATTTTTTCTGTAATCCACTCCCGTATCGTCTATGTAAATAGTCTTTTTGTTTAATTTAGTATAGTCTATCTCCCAGGGAAAGCTATATCTTCCAAAGCTTTTAACAAAGAGAAACCCTTCGTTTGTGGGCGGGTAATATTCCGCTTCTTTCCTAAATTTTTCAGGATCGTACCGGTTATAAAAAAGAAAATAAATATAGGGAAAATTATCCGGACCCCTCATTACTATGTTATAGTCAGGATAAGCTTTAGATATCTTAACTACCTGCTTATAACCATAATGCAAAAACCTCACTCTTTGATAGTTAAGATGAATAAAATACGCATCAATAAAAAAGACAACATTCAATAAAAACAATCCGGTAACAAAAATTAAGAGAATTTTCTTAATTAAATTACCTCTTAATGAAATCAACAATTGATTCATGCCATAAGCAATAATTAATGTAAATAAAGGCATTAACATAAAAAGACGCGATGAAGAAGGAGCGCCTTTGGTTATTGCGGATGCAATGGGAGCCATAATCAGCCATAGACATAAAAACAAAATAGTTTTTTCTCTTTTATAAAAAATCGCGGCAAAACCAACAAGCAAAAATAGAGCGTCAATAAGATATAGCTTTCCAAAATATCCTATGTCCCTTTCTATTTTATCTCCACCTCTATCAAACAAAAAACCGGGTGAAAAAGCGCTCGCGTAATTTTGTGCCATCTGGTAAGGAACACCTAAATATTTAGTGTGCAAAATACGCTGTAAAAAAACCGGTTCATTTGAATTATCTGTTCTAAATTTTTCTACGCGGTCATATATAACCCCTCTATCGTTAAATATACTTTGCGTCGACGCTTCGACTATACTGCCTAGAAAAATTATATAAACTAATAATAAAGTGGAAAATACAAAAATAGCTATAACCCAAGGTAATTTTTTATTTCGGATAATAATTGACTTGAATAAAAAAAATAAACCAATTAAAAATATCGGAATAAAAATCACATACGGGTAGTAAATGAACTCTGTCAAAGAAAATAAAATAACTGAAAATATTAATAAACTGTCCTTTTTATTGTTAACGTACACGTATCTTAGAAAACATAGTAATCCAAACAGAAAAACGGTTAAGGCAAGATTATATTCTAAGCCTAGTCTTGAAAAATAGATATTCCAGGGAGAAATTGCATATACCAATGCAGCTAAAAGACTTATTTTTTTGTTTCTTGAAAATAGAATCTCGGCAATAAAATAGACCAGAATAACTCCAATAACTCCCGACAAAGCACTAGGTAATCTAATAGAAAAGTCGTTTGTGCCAAGAAAAAACTGTGGAATCATATCTACAAACGGGTATCCAATTAAAGTCCACGCGGTTCCAAATACATTAAAAGATATTGGAAAAATATTTCCGTGAATATCCGCCCCTGTTTTTAGAAGAGAAAAAGAAGTATACCCCAAAGCCAATTCGTCGGGAATAAGACTTCCCGGAATTTTGTCTAACGCAAAAACCCTAAGCAGAATCGCGACAAAAATAATTATGATTAATGCCAGCTTCCAATTTAAAAATCTTTTCATTTAACAGCAGTAAACCACATATTCATGTAAATTTCAAAATATCCGCTTTTTATTTTGTGTCTTTCAAAATCACCTTGTTGCAATATGTTTTCTATTTTCGACCGCGGATGATTATGTTTATGGTCATGAATTTCTTCCGAACTTATTAGACCAATTTTTGACATCTGGTGCAAAAGCTTATCTGCCCAAGGGGCCGGTGTAGTAATAATAAACATCCCGTCTTTTTTTAAAACTCTATATATTTCTTTTAATACGGGAATGAGCTTGTCTCCGTCGATATGTTCAAAAACCGCAAGCATTGTAACTACATCAAAATAACTATCCGCAAAAGGTAATTTATTTCCTGTAACATCCAAGACCTGAAGATTTAACTGCTTATTTTTTATATCGGATAATTTTAAAGACGGATCTATTCCGTATTTTTGATTAAAATTCGTGTTAATAAGAAAATAGGGATAACTCCCGCAGCCAATATCCAGAATCTTTCCTTTTCTGTAGTTTTGAGGCATCAAATTATTCGCCTTTTCGGCTCTCTTTTTTGCCAAAAAATCCTCCAGCAAACCGTTTCCTCTGGTAAACCTATGCATAGTTAATTTGTAAACCTGTATTTGAAAAGATAAAGAAGCGCTTTAGATCCATCTCTAAGAGTATTTATTTTTTTACCTTCGTCGTAGCCCCTTGGAATAACTTTTATAGGAATTTCTAAGATTTTGTATCCTTTTTTAATTAGCTTTGCTGTGATTTCCGGCTCAAACTCAAAACCTCTCGCATTTAACTTAACTCCACTTAGCGCGTTTTTAGGAAATAACTTATAACAAGTTTCCATATCCGTTATCCACTGCCCATACAATACGCTGGTTACTAAACTTAAAAACCTGTTTCCTAAATAATGAGTAAGAAACTGCAGGGTTTTTTCCTCTCCAAAAAGGTGCGGCATTCTTTTTAATCTTGTCCCGTAAACAACTTCTGTTTTTCTTTGTTTTATGGGTAAAATTAAAGTCTTTATGTATTCCGGGTCGTATTCCAAATCCGCATCCTGAATAATAATATAATCTCCGCTTGCATTTTTAATCCCCGTTTTTACGGCCGCGCCTTTACCCTGGTTTTTTTGATGAAGTATAATTTTTGCCGATTTTATATTTTTTAACTTTTCTCTTGTTTTATCGGTTGAACCATCGTCTACAACGATAACTTCTTTGGAAACAGCGGGGATTACTAATTTTTCCAAATTAGAAATTACTTCAAGTATTGTATTTTCCTCGTTATAAACCGGAACAATTATAGATAACTTCATTTTATATAATCTTTAATAACGTCTGAATCTTTTTTTATAAAAAGCTTCTGGTAATTATATCTGTATTTTACAACTTTGAAAAGCACTGTTAAAGCTTTAAAAAAACCGGAAAAAAATGCTAAATCTTTAGAAATTAAAGCTTTTAAAAAATGATAAGGAAGAAAGAAGAGGTGGGACAATTGCAATAAAGGGTCTGTAGCGTTTTCCCAAACAAAAATAAATTGGTTTCGGTACGAAATAACTCTTACCTGATAGGGTGAATATTTGTTCTTTATTGCTCCCTTCTCGTGCTCGTGATAAATAACGCTTTTTTGCTCAAATACCAATTTGTATCCTGATTTAAGGGCTCTGTAAGATAAGTCTATATCCTCCCAATAGAAAGGATTATACAATTCATTTAATCCTCCCAATTTTTCCCAAATTGATTTTCTGAATGCTCCGCTTCCGCCGCTTACCCAAAGAGTATTTGATTTATTTACTTGCCCTCTTTTATGAAGCAAAAATCCTTTTCTCCATTCACCCAATCCTCTTCCCCGTAGAACTATTTTATCACCCTCTATGCTTTTGTCCATGCAGCCAACCGCAAAGATATTATTATCTTTAAAATGTTTTAAAAGCGGCTCTAGAAATCCCTTTTCCGGATATACATCTGTATTTAATAAAATTAATATTTCGTAATTTGCATTAGCTGTTCCCTTATTTACAGTTGAGGAAAACCCTAAATTTTTTTCATTTTCAAAAAATCTTAAATTTTTATACCGACGGATTAATTCATTCAGTATCTTAATACTGTTATCCTCTGACTTATCATCAACAACTATAACTTCTATTTTGCCTTTTTCATAACTTTTAAGTTCTTCTAAAACCTTAGGCAAGTTTTTTTT
>ERZ1292623.5407-Hain-H51-01um-R1-5407-length-10212-cov-21_pt1 | contig 10212 bp, 10 predicted proteins | sample MGYA00564398_ERZ1292623 | MGnify/ENA primary metagenome ERZ1292623 (study PRJEB36523, sample SAMEA6512633) | groundwater metagenome | collected 2019-01-07 | study: AquaDiva: Metagenomics assemblies of 32 groundwater samples
GGTGATGGAATAATTTTAATTGAAGCTGCTTTGCTTGGTGGAAAAAAACTTTATGGATTTGGTAATGATATAAAAAATGCTAGCATTAATAGTAAAGTTGCTAATGTTAAGTTAAGCTTGCATGATAAAGACTTGAATTGGATTAGTACTTTATTAAAAAAGAACTCCTTAGATTTAATTATTACTAAACCATTATTCCCGAGCAAGAAAAAAAGTGTAAATTTTGTTGATAAAATTACTAGAGAACTATTTATTCAAGCAGATTGTGTATTAAAAAAGAACGGTAAAATTATATTATTAACACCAAAAACTGAAATTATAAAAAAATATGCTAAATTATATAAATTTAATATAGAAGAAATATTAAATATTATTTATGGAAAATTAGATTATAAAGTATTAAAATTAACTAGGAAAAGTTTTAAATAATCGTTTACTAGGAGAATAATATGCAACCTGAAGAACAATTGATAAAACAGAGGATAGATAAATTAGAAAAAATAAAAAAACTAGGCATTAACCCTTATCCTTATAAGTTTGAAGCTAAAAATTTCTCAAATGAGATTCTTGATAAATATTCTAAATTAAAAAATGAACAAAAAACAAAAGATAAAGTAAGTATAGCTGGTAGGGTAATTACATTAAGGCCAATGGGTAAAATAGCCTTTGGTCATTTACAGGATTATCATGGGAAAATACAGTTTTTTATAAATGAAAAAGAAATAAGCAAAAAAGAATTTGAATTGCTTAATTTACTTGATTTAGGAGATATAATAGGAATTAATGGAACAATTTTTAGAACTAAAGCTGGTGAAATCACAGTTTTTGTAAATAAATTAGAGTTATTAACTAAATCTTTACGTCCTTTACCAGACAAATGGCATGGTTTAAAAGATATTGAAGAACGTTATAGAAGACGTTACGTTGATTTAATTGCAAATCCAGAAGTAAAAGAGATTTTTATTAAGAAATTTAAAATTATAAATTCAATAAGGGAAACTTTAAACAATCAAGGTTATATTGAAGTTGATACACCAATAATACAATCAGTTTATGGCGGAGCAAATGCTAAACCATTCAAAACATATGTAAACGATTTAAAGAGAGATGCTTATTTGAGGATTTCTGATGAACTTTACTTAAAAAGATTAATTGTTGGAGGATTTGATAGGGTATATGAATTAAGCAAGGACTTTAGAAATGAAAGTATTGACACAAAACATAATCCTGAATTTACAATGATAGAATATTACCAAGCATATGCAGATTATAATGATATGATGAAATCAACAGAGAATATTATTTTAAATGCAAATAAAATAATTGGAAATAAAAATGAAATCCAGTTTATGGGCAATAAAATTAATCTAAAAGCCCCATTTAAGATTATGACAATGAAAGAGGCAATAAAAAAATTCTCTGAAATTGATGTTGATAAATTAAATGATAAAGAATTATTTAAGTTAAAAGATAAATATAGACTAGAGCATAATGGACCTTTAACAAGAGGCTGGATGATTCAATTATTGTTTGAGCATTTTGCAGAATCAAAATTAATTAATCCGACATTTATTATCGAACATCCGCGCGAAACAACTCCATTGTGTAAAGGAAGTAGAAAAGATCCTAGCTTAATTGAAAGATTTGAGTTGTTTATTGGAGGTTTTGAGTTAAGTAATGGTTATTCTGAATTAAATAATCCAATAACGCAACGTGAACTTTTAGAAGAACAAGCAAAAGAGTTAAGAGCTGGTTTTGAAGAAGCCAATCCAATGGATGAAGATTTTGTAAGAGCAATAGAACAAGGAATGCCTCCAACAGGCGGTGTTGGAATTGGAATAGACAGATTAGTAATGGTTCTAACTGGAAAAGATTCTATCAAAGATGTCATATTATTCCCTATGATGAAGAATTAAGTTAAGTTTATATATTAATTATTAATTATAATTATTATGTCTGAATCCTTAGTTGTAAGATCAAGATTAAAAGAAATTGTTCTAAAATATGGGAAGAATAAAGTTAGAAATATGTCTGAAGATTTTTCTAAAAGATTAAGCGAAGAAGTTGAAAGTTTGATTGCCAAAGCTGTTAAAAGAGCAGAAGAGAATAAACGTGCAACAGTTCAATCAAGAGATATATAAAACTATTTTAAAATGAGTAAAGCAAAAGGTAGTAGAGCTGAAAGAGAATTATTATCTATGTTCTGGGAAAATAATTTTGCAGGTTATCGTGCTGCTGGTTCTGGCTCAACGCCATTGCCAAGCCCTGATTTATTAGTTGGAAATGGAAAAAGATATTTTGCGATAGAATGTAAATCAATTAAAACCAAAGCAAAATATTTAGAGCCTGAACAGATGAAAGAATTATTAGATTTTAGTAGAAGATTTGGAGCAGAACCATTAGTAGGAGTAAGGTTTAATAATTTAGGATGGTATTTTATACATCCAGATAAATTAGAAAAAACAAAGAATGGAAGTTTGATTGCTTCTTTAGAATTTTTACAAAAAGAGGGATTAAAATTTCAAGATTTAATAAGATAATAATAAAAATATTAATATTGCTAATTTTAAATATTTCAATTTATCAAAATGTTGATTCTTTAACTACAATTTCTGAAGTTATGTATAATCCAGACGGTAATGATAATAATAAAGAATTCGTTGAAATTTATTCTAATGATTATAATAATTTAACTAATTTTAGCATTGAAGATTTATCCGGAAGCAAAGATACATTAAAATTAACTTATCATTACAATTCAAATTATTCTTTAATCGTCGAAGATGGTTTTAATTATACTGGAATAAACGCTTCTATTTATACTATTGGTAACACAATTGGAAATGATTTACATAATGATAAAGATATTATAATTTTAAGGGATAACACTGAAAAGATATTAGATGTTTTAGCTTATTATGATAATTTTGGTGGAGACGATAATGGTAAATCTCTAGAAAAAATATCTCTAGATGATTATACAAATAATTATGCAAATTGGAAAGAGAGCATTTTAGATGGAGGAACTCCTGGAAGAGAGAATAGTGTTTTAAGCATTAATTTTAATGATTTAAGAATAAATGAGTTATTGCCAAACCCAAAAGGCGAGGATGATGCAAACATTCCTAATGGTGAATGGGTTGAGATTTATAATAATTTGGATAAAGACATTGACTTACAAAATTTTGTATTGGAGGATGATGCAAATCATAAATTAATTATAAGTGATACAAATACCTTGCCTAAAACTATAAAAAAGAAAGCTTATTCATTAATTTATTTAAACAGCATTAGTGGATTCTTAAACAATGATGGTTTTGAGAGAGTTAAATTATTGTATGGAAATAAGATTATAGATGAAATAACATACACTAACTCAAAAGAAGATTTCTCCTGGTCTAAATTCGAAAATATATGGAAATTAATAAAACCTAGTCCAGGAAGTGATAATATAGATGAGGATAATTCTGTTCAGGGAAATAGCTTTATTGACATTGTTAAAGTTTATACTGGTAATGATAATACTTTAAGTTTTGGGAATGAATTTGAAACAAGGTTAAATGTATATAAAGGAAATACAAGCAAGAATAGTATAGACATATGGGTTCAAAAGGATGATAAAAAAGTAAGTAAGGTTACAAATTTTAACATTTATGGAAAATTTATTAATTATACTATAAATATACCATTAATTCTTGATTCTAACTGCGATAGTAAAGACAAAGATGGAACTTATGAAATAATTGTTAAAGGTCTAGATTCACAAGATAAAAAAGATGTAGAAATTAAAGGTTATGATAAAAAATTATGCAATGTAAGGATAGAAACTAAAGAAAATGTTTTAGAACAAGACTTTAATTCTAATTTACAAGGAAAAAATGAAGAAGAAATTGTTCATTCCCAAGATAAGATTAATTCAGAAACTAGTATAATACAAAGTAAGGTTGTTTATGAATCAAGTGATTTAAAAGCAAAGAATTTAAGCAGTTATATATTAATAACAACGCTATTGCTTATTATTATATTCATTTTATTTAGAAAAGGTTTATAAATTTAATTAATCGCAAAATATTATGATAGAAATATCTGCAAGAGTTGTAATTGAAATAGCTGGTTTTCCGAAAGAACATATTGAACAAGTAATGCAAAAAGTAGTTGATAAGGTAAAAGAAAATTTTAAAGTTATTAAATCAGAGATTTTTGATACTGTTGAATTGAAAGATAAAATGGCTGGATTCTGGAGCGTATTTACCGAGATAGAATTAAAATTTGATGATATTAATGCTCTAACTGTATTTTGTTTTGAGTATATGCCTAGTTCAATGGAAATTCTAGAACCTGAAGAATTAAAGTTTGGGAGAATGGATTTTGGAGGATTTATCAATGATTTGCTTGCTAGACTGCACGAATATGATATGGTTGTAAAAAATCTGCAGGCAGAAAATATGGTAATGAAGAAAAATCAGGATAAGAAAAATTAATCTTTTAAGAATTTTTCATAATCGCTTTTGTTATTTGGTCCTTTAAAGATAAAATATAATAAAATTCCAATTATTATTATAACAACTAAGATGACTATAAAACCAAGGTTATTTTTTCCTTCTACATTCGGAATTTGTTTTGATTGATTTTGTTGTGTTATATTCTTATTTTTTGTTGTGTTTATTATAACTTCTTTAGTCTCATTGATCTCTTTTTTATATTCTTCCCTAAACTGAATTTCTAGAGGGATTATTTTAATTATATCTTGATCTACTCTAACTTCAATATCACCAGAATATTTTAATTTTTTTGGATTTTTATTTTCATTAATCCAAATATATTGTTTGATGGTTTCTTTTGGATTAACCTCTTTTATATTACTTAAATTTAATCTAACAATATCTTTCAAGTTATCAGATAATATAAACTCAATATTATAAATTTTATAATCTAAATTATTCTCCAAGTAAAATGGTCCTTCCCTGGTTAAATTTTTTTGTAAGATTAATTTATCATTAAAATAATCTCCAAACGTAGAATTTAATAATAAAATGTTTTCTTTAGGTATTTGCAATGGTTTGCTTTCATTCAAAGTAATATTTTCTGTATATGGAATCACAGGAATTAAATAGAACTTATTATTCAAATATTCTAATCTTATATTAAAATTATTTATATTTTTTGGGATATCTAAATCTAAGTTTAAGTTATTTTCCAATAAAAATTGTTTGCTTAGGTTAATCTCATCGGCTTTTATTGTTATATTTGTTTTTTCACCGTGATTTATTATTTTTAATATTGTTCTATTCACATTATTCAATATTGCTGGATAAATTGAGATTGATTTTTGGTTATGTAAATAAAATTCTTTATAATATGAGATTTTTTTTAATATATTATTATCCAAATATTTTACATCCTTAACAAGAAATCTATAAGTATTATTTTCTATTTCAGGAATATCGAAATAAGCAAAGTAATGCAAATCTGAAATTTTTTCTAGAAATAATGTAATTGGAATTGTTCTATTCTCTCTATCAGTTAAAGCAAAGTTAGAGGCGGTTATTTTATCAGATAATGAAAGGTTAAACATCACTTCAGCTTGCAATGTTTCGTATTGATTATAATTATTTTTTAAAAGAGATATTGAAACATCTTGCGCGTTTACAATAGGTAATAATATTATTAAAAGAATTATTAACTTTTTCATAATTATTTTCTTAATAATTTCTCAGCTTCTCTTATTGATTTATCTAACTCATCTTCAAGAGATTCATCTACATCTTTTTTCCTTGAATATCCTTGTTTTTTAGGATATACTTGTTGAGATTGTTGTTTCTTAGGAGTTTCTCCATAACTATAATCTGGAGTAAATTTATTTCCTTTAGGCTTTTTGAAGAATTTTGTATATGCGAAATAACCTCCACCCCCCAATATTAAAATAATAATTATTAAACTTATCCAAAATAAGGCATTACTTTTTTCTGCTTCTCCACAATCTATCGGACATGACTGAGAATCTTCACCAACATCACATATATTATTTCCACATATTTTCTCATTATTTGAAGTTTGATTAATAAAACAATCTTGAGCGCAGCTAAATTCATCTTCTGTTTTGCTACATATTCCATCTCCGCATTCTGCTTTTACAACCCTAGATTTACATGTTTTTGAGAAAGTATCACAATATTCGTTTTGAGGACAACCTTGGTCATTAGTACATTCAGAGATTACACAAACTTGAGATATGCATTTTTCACCAAAGCTGCAATCTACATCACCAATGCATGATTTGTTGGAATTTTCATTAGTGCATATTGAACTGCAATCATCTCCATTTATATTATTCCCATCATCACATTCCTCACCAGTTTCTATTATATTATCACCACAAATTTCATTTCCTCCACCACCTCCCGAGGTAGAAATTGTGTCAGTTAAACCCAGATATAACGCAACCGCAGTATCTCTAACATTCCCAAAAGAGCCATTATTTACTAAATCTCCTGTTATTTGTTTTGATTTAAGCCATTGTGTTGCATTATTAAATTCATCCTTATGCTGTGTACTCTTTAATGCATTAATAGCAAAAGAAGTTGTATAAATATCTTCATTGTCCCAATATCCTGCTGGATTCTGATTAGCAATTAAACTGTCTATATACTTTTGATTATTTGTTATTGTATAAAGCATTGCGTTATTTAAATTATTATCTGCTTTATCTAATAAATAAGAAGTAACTTTAACATCCTCATTCATTTTTTTTAATGAATATGCGGCATAAAATGATGATTCTTTATCACATTGTCCACCGACATAAGAAGGATAACAAGCATTATTTATGACTAAATTAGAAATACTTGACTGAGATTCTTGAATTATATAAAAATCCGTGCCTTTTATTATTCTTAACAAAGATATTCCAATACTAGGATCATTAACTTGAGTGCAATCAACTTTAATTTGTTCTATTGGCTGGTCTAAAACTACACCTAAATCTTGTTCAACATTAATCCAATCTTCATTAATTTGCCTGTTTTCTATTTTTATCTTCTGGGTAGAATTTACAAATGCTTTTTTAACTTGGTTACTATCATAAGTTATAGAGCAATTGCCTGATTTATCTGTATTTATTTGAATATACCAATTTTTAACGTCAGCCCTTGTTAATGCAGAATTTAACCAGCCTAATAAGGGCTTAGTATCATAATTTAGGAATTTTAATGCTAATGCAGCCAATGCAGTATCTTTTACATTACAATTTCCATTAGGATAACAGTTAGAAGGATCTTTTCTTTGAACCATTACATTGTACCCATTGCTAGTATCATAATTATTTGATTTTAAGGCAAGCAAGGTAAATGCATTATCCTCTATTGCTCCATTAGTCCAATCTGCATTATTTTTAAGCCATTCTAATCCTTTATCTTTAGAGTAAGCAAATACTCCTAATGCAAGAACAAAAATTATAAATATGTAAATACCCCATTTTTTCATTATTAAGAGCAGGTTTATGTAATTTAAAAAAGTTTCTCTTATTAAGAATGAAGTACTTTTCTAAAGGAAAACGGGGAAAAATATACTTGGATAAAGGATATGCTATAAAAAAATCTCTTCCATCGAGGGTTAGAAATGAAGTAAAATGGCTAAAATTATTAAATAAATATAATATTGGTCCAAGATTAGTAAGTTATGGCAAAAATTACTTCAAATATATTTTTATTAAGGGAGATTTTATAATTAATTTCATCTCAAAAAATAATAAATTAATAATTAAAAAAGTTATTTTAGATGTTCTAAACCAATGTAGGATTATGGATAAGTTGAAAGTTAATAAAAAAGAGTTGCATAAGCCAGTTAAGCATATAATCATTAAAAGAAATAAGCCATATATGATTGACTTTGAGAGATGCTATATTACAGAAAAACCAAAGAATGTAACACAATTTTGCCAGTTCATATTATCAAATAATTTGAAACCATTATTAATTAAAAGGGGTTTTAATATAAATGAAAAGAGATTATTAAAAAAATTAATAAAATATAAACATAACCAAGATGATGAGAGTTTTAAATTAATTTTAAACTTAATTAATTAGATTTTCTATTAATTTCTTTCTTAAATTGAAACTATCACAATTTTCAACATGTGCTAGTATTGCTTCAAGCTTTTGCATTAATCTCTCATAGTTGTTTGTTTCTTTATATTCCTTAATTATTAAATTTATTTTTTCTCTTAAAAATCTTCTTTTATTCTTTTTTAAGATACTATAATAATAAAAATGTCTAAATCCTAAGAAATCAATTCCCTGTTTTAACTGCATTATTCTAGACTTTTCATTATGCAATTCTATTTTTAAATTATTTTTAAGAAAGTTGTTTATTTCTTGTTTATAAAATTCTAAAATTTCCTTATTATCATTTAAAATTACAAAATCATCAACATATCTAATATAATATTTTATCTTTAATTCATGTTTAACAAAATAATCTAGCTCATTTAGATAAACGTTTGCAAAGAATTGAGAGGTGAGATTACCAAGAGGCATTCCTTTTTCAGGTCGCCCCCCCCCCAATCGCAACGTTATTAATAATTTTTTTAGTTAATAATAAAACATTTTCATCTTTAATTTTCTTTTTTATTATATTAATTAAAATTTCACGATTTATAGTTTCAAAGTAATGCTTTATATCGGCTTTGAGAAAATAAACTTTTCTATGATTGTTCTTGCTAGTTTTTCTAATAAAATATTTTAATCTTAATAATGCATTTAATGTTCCCTTGTCTTTTCTATTTGCATAAGAATCACAAATAAAAATTTTATCAAAAATTGGTTCAATAACATTAACTAAAGCATGATGAACAATTCTGTCTTTGAACTCTGATTTAGAGATTTTTCTTAATTTTGGGTCATGAATTATAAATGTTTTTAAAGGACTTGGTTCATACGTTTCATTTATTAGTTCTTCTTGTAATTTAAGCAAATTATTTTCTAAATCTTCTTCAAACCCCAGAACATATTTCTTGCTTGTCTTGCCTTTTTTCGCTTTTTTATGCGCTAATTTTAAATTTTCAAAAGAATAAATTTTAGGGTAAAGATTATTATAAGCTTGCATAGTAAATATCCTAGCTTAGTCAAGGTCATTCTGCCATTGTCAATCTCGTTTATTTTAGTAAATTTCGAGTTAGCCAAGTTATCATTCCTGGCATTAAGGTTCAAGTTCCTATTGCGGTTGAACCTCTGGACACTTGGTATAGCTTATCTACTAGCAATCACTACATCTTTAGTATTCGCAAAGACTTTCCCAAGGATCTTTTATAACTACTGACTATCGATGTTGAATTTCATGGCTTTTATCTTTTAATAAAAGCTCTATAGATAAACTTGTGACCTTAACTTTTAAACACCTTATGGGTGAAAAGCTAGGTAAAAATAAAAAATAAAAAGAAATATTTAAGATTATTGGTTTAAAAGAACCTTTTTAGCTTTTTCAAATCTTTTGTCTAAAGTTTCTTGTTCTTTTATTCTTTCTTGCTCTAATTTAGCAACCAATTCTTCCAAATTTCCACTGGAAAAATTTTTGACGAAATGCACCCTGCCATCGTCATTCGAGTCAGCCAAGTTATCATACCTGGCATCAAGGACCAAGTTCCCATTGCGGAAGAACCCCTGGACACCATTATCTGAAGTGTATAAAGTTCTATTCCCTTTTCCTAATTTGCTTGGAAATCCTGTTTTTTGTAATTGAGGATCTTTTGTATCAAAACTTCCAGTTTTTTTATTTAAAATAGGAACATTATAAACTTCTGTTAATTCATCTGCATCTAATTTTAATCCATCTTCATAATTTGAGTCTTTAACTACTTTCATTAATCCAGTTATTACAAATGGTTTACTTAAGTTAACATTGGCAAAATTACTTTTAACTTGCTCTCTTAAGTTTTTCCATAGTTTAGGATTGCTTCCTTCTTTAGAATAAACTGCTAATCCTAAATCTTCATAAGTTGAAGTTTGGTCAGTTAAAGCATCATTTGCTAACGCTATTTCGCTTTCTCTTGGGTTTATTGGTCTTATATTTTCCTTGCTTATTTCTCTGTAAGCATTTGCTAAAGCAAATCTAGAATAAATATTGCTTCCCTTTACAGGACCTTGAGCTCCTACATTAAATGTATCTAAAGCTGCTCTTGTGCCTTTATAATCTGTTAATACTTTCCTAACAGCTTCT
>ERZ1292623.5408-Hain-H51-01um-R1-5408-length-10211-cov-12_pt1 | contig 10211 bp, 9 predicted proteins | sample MGYA00564398_ERZ1292623 | MGnify/ENA primary metagenome ERZ1292623 (study PRJEB36523, sample SAMEA6512633) | groundwater metagenome | collected 2019-01-07 | study: AquaDiva: Metagenomics assemblies of 32 groundwater samples
CCGATGACCTCTTGCATGCCATGCAAGCGCTCTCCCAGCTGAGCTATACCCCCTTCATGCTGCAATCGCTGCTTCTTGTTAGTTGCTGCGTTTGCATCAGAGACTCGAATTATAGACAGGTTTTCAGCGGTTTTTCAAACGCGCCAGAATTTTTTCACGACCCAGCAGCTGCAGCACCGCGTCCACCGAAGGCGTGTGCGCCGTGCCCAGCGTCAGCACGCGCACCGGCATGGCCAGTTGCGGCATCTTCAGGCCCTGGGCCTTGAGCACTTCCTTGATCAGGGCAGCAATGGCTTCCTTGCTCCACTCCACCGAGGCGATGCCTTCGGCGAAGGCGTCCAGGGCGGGCGCCACGGCGTCGGTCACGTGCTTTGCCAGGTCCTCGGCGTTGCGGTCGAAGGCGTCCACATAGAACAGGCGCACCCAGCCGGCCAGATCGACCAGGGTTTCGCAGCGGTCCTTGAACAGGGCGCAGATGCGCGGCAGGCGGTCGTCTGCGTCGAGCAGGGCCTGGTCCAGGCCGGTCTTGAGCACGAAGGGGCGCACCAGCTCTGCCAGGGCCGCGTCGTCCAGCGCCTTCAGGTGCTGGGCGTTGACCCAGCGCAGCTTGGCCTCGTCGAACTGGCCAGCGCTGCGGCCCAGGTGGTCCAGGTTGAACCACTCCAGGAACTGGGCGCGGCTGAAGATTTCGTCGTCGCCGTGGCTCCAGCCCAGGCGGGCCAGGTAGTTGACCATGGCGTCGGGCAGGTAGCCTTCGTCGCGGTACTGGGTGACGGCCTTGGCGCCGTTGCGCTTGCTCATCTTCTCGCCCTGCTCGTTGAGCACGGTGGGCAGATGGGCGAACACGGGCACGCTGGCGCCCAGGGCCTCGAAGATGTGGATCTGGCGCGGCGTGTTGTTGACGTGGTCATCGCCACGGATGACATGGGTGATGGCCATGTCCATGTCGTCCACGCAGACGCAGAAGTTATAGGTGGGCGTGCCATCGGGGCGCGCGATCACCAGGTCGTCCAGTTCGCTGTTCTGGAACTCGATGCGGCCCTTGCATTTGTCTTCCCAGGCCACGACGCCGCCCTTCGGCGTCTTGAAGCGCAGCACGGGACGCACGCCTTCGGGCACGGGCGGCAGCACCTTGCCTTCCTCAGGGCGCCAGGTGCCGTCGTAGCGCGGCTTTTCCTTGTTGGCCATCTGGCGCTCGCGCAGGGCGTCGAGTTCTTCCACGCTCATGTAGCAGGGGTAGACATGGCCCGAAGCCTGCAGGCCGGCCAGCACCTCCTTGTAGCGGTCCATGCGCTGCATTTGATAGAACGGACCTTCGTCATGGTCCAGCTGCAGCCAGGCCATGCCTTCGATGATCACGTCCACCGAGGCCTGGGTGGAGCGCTCCACGTCGGTGTCCTCGATGCGCAGGATGAAATCGCCGCCCGTGGCGCGCGCAAAGGCCCAGGGATACAGGGCCGAGCGGATGTTGCCCAGGTGGATGAAGCCCGTGGGAGACGGGGCAAAACGGGTACGTACTTTTTGTGTCATTGCAGGGTATCCAGTCCGCGGGAGAGATCGTTCTTGAGGTCGCCCAGGTATTCCAGTCCGACGGAGATGCGCAGCAGGCCCTGGCCGATGCCGGCGGCACGGCGCTGCTCTTCGCTCAGGCGGCCATGCGAGGTGCTGGCCGGATGGGTGATGGTGGTTTTGACGTCGCCCAGGTTGGCCGTGATCGAGCACACCCGGGTGCTGTCGGCCACATGGAAGGCGTTGGCGCGCAGCTGTTCGGCGCCCTCGCCCACCACGTCGAAGGACAGCACGCCGCCGCCCATGCCGTTTTGCTGGCGCATGGCCAGCTCGTGCTGCGGGTGGCTGGCCAGGCCCGGGTAGTAGACGCGGGCGACCTTGGGATGGGCCTCCAGCCAGGTGGCCAGCTCCAGCGCGGAGGCGCTTTGCGCCTTCACGCGCAGGGACAGCGTCTCCAGCCCCTTGAGCACCACCCAGGCGTTGAACGGCGCCAGGTTCAGGCCGCCGCTGCGCAGGAAGGTGCCCATGACCTTGTCCACCAGTGCCGTCGTGCCGCAGACGGCGCCCGACATGACGCGGCCCTGGCCGTCCAGCAGCTTGGTGCCGGAGTGCACGACCAGGTCGGCGCCGAACTTGGCAGGCTGCTGCAGCACGGGCGAGGCAAAGCTGTTGTCCACGGCCAGCAGCGCGCCATGGGCGTGCGCCAGCTCGGCCAGCGCGGCGATGTCGCACAGGTCGGTCAGCGGGTTGGTCGGCGTCTCGGCGAACAGAAGGCGCGTGTTGGGACGGATGGCCGCCTTCCAGGCCTGCACATCGGTCTGCGAGACAAAGCTGGTCTCCACGCCGAAGCGCGCCATCTCGCCGCCCAGCAGCTTGATGGTGGAGCCGAACATGGACTGCGAGCAGACCACATGGTCGCCGGCCTTGAGCGTGGTCAGCGCCACCAGCAAGATGGCCGACATGCCCGTGGACGTGGCCACCGCGCATTCCGTGCCCTCCATGGCGGCCAGGCGCTGCTCGAAGCTGGTGACGGTGGGGTTGGAGGTGCGGCTGTAGGTGTAGCCGGGCTCTTCATTGGCGAAGCGGCGTGCGGCCGTTGCACAGTCGGGCTGCACGAAGCTGCTGGTCATGTACAGGGCTTCGCTGTGCTCACCCCACTGGCTTCGCTCCACGCCCACGCGCAGGGCCAGCGTATCGGGATGCAGGCCTTCGGGAAGTGTCTTGTTGGTCACGTTGATGGTCCTTGGGGATCGGGCGCAGCACGCCAGCGGTGGCGGTGCCCGGAAAAAAGGAGCTAGAAGCACTTGTCACCTGGCGGCCTCCAGGGCCTTGCGGCCCTGGACGCTCCAGCACCAGCGCTTTTAGCTCATTTGTCAAAAAAGGCGGGCCACAGGCCCGCCCGACATTGTCACTGAATGCCCTGGCGCTCAGGCTTCCTGGGCATTGGGCAGGGACAGGCGCGACGCATCGCTGGCCTCTTCCTCCCCGCCCCGGTTACGACCCTCGTTGAGCGCCGTGACCTCGTCCTCGGAGATGTCGCCCGTGATGTAGACGCCGTCGAAGCACGAGGCCTCGAAGCCCTGCACCTGCGGGTTGATCTTGCCCACGGTCTGCTTCATGGCGGCCACGTCCTGGTAGATCAGCGCGTCGGCGCCGATGACCTGGCGGATTTCCTCGACCGTGCGGCCATGCGCCACCAGTTCGGCGCGCGTGGGCATGTCGATGCCGTAGACGTTGGGATGGCGCACCGGAGGAGCGGCCGAGGCCAGGTAGACCTTGACGGCGCCGGCGTCACGCGCCATCTGCACGATTTCCTTGGAGGTGGTGCCGCGCACGATGGAGTCGTCCACCAGCAGCACCTTGCGGCCCTTGAACTCGCTGCCGATGGCGTTGAGCTTCTGGCGCACGGATTTCTTGCGCGAGGCCTGGCCCGGCATGATGAAGGTGCGGCCCACGTAGCGGTTCTTGACGAAGCCTTCGCGGTAGGGAATGCCCAGCAGCTGGGCCAGCTGCATGGCGCTGGGCCGGCTGGATTCCGGAATAGGGATGATGGCGTCGATCTCGTTGGGCGGCACGGTGGAGACCACGCGCTTGGCCAGCGTCTCGCCCATGTTCAGGCGCGCCTGGTAGACGGAGATGCCGTCGAGCACCGAGTCCGGACGGGCCAGGTATACGTACTCGAACACGCAGGGGTGCAGCTCGCTCTTTTCGGCGCACTGGCGGGTTTCGACCTGGCCGTCGCTGTGCACGAACACGGCTTCACCCGGAGCGACATCGCGCTCGAGCTGGTGCAGCGTGCCTTCCAGGGCCACGGATTCGCTGGCCAGCATCACCGTGCCGTCGGCGCTGCGGCCCATGCACAGGGGACGGATGCCGAAGGGGTCGCGGAAGGCCAGCAGGCCGTAGCCCGCAATCAGCGCGATCACGGCGTACGAGCCCTTGATGCGCTTGTGCACGGCGCTGACGGCCTGGAAGACGTCTTCGCTCTTGAGCGGTGCGCCGCTGCTGGCGCGGGCCAGCTCGTGGGCCAGCACATTGAGCAGGACTTCGGAGTCGCTCTCGGTGTTGGTGTGGCGGTGGTCGGTGTCCGACAGTTCCTCGCGCAGCTGCTTGGCGTTGGTGAGGTTGCCGTTGTGCACCATGACGATGCCGAAGGGCGCGTTCACGTAGAAGGGCTGGGCCTCTTCCTCGCTGGTCGCGTTGCCGGCCGTCGGGTAGCGCACCTGGCCCAGGCCCACCGTGCCCGGCAGGGCGCGCATGTTGCGGGTGCGGAACACGTCGCGCACCATGCCCTTGGCCTTGTGCATGAAGAACTTGCGCTCCTGCTGGGTCACGATGCCGGCGGCATCCTGGCCACGGTGCTGCAGCAGCAGCAGGGCGTCATAGATCAGTTGATTCACGGGCGCGGTGCTGACTACACCAACGATTCCACACATAGTTGCGTTCCATCCGTTTGCGAAGGTCGCCCTTCGCTGTCTGGGCCGTAGCAGCCACCCATTGGCCACGCCTGCGCCCGATTTCTCTATCCAAACTGTTTCTGCCAGCCGACTCCTGCGCTGCAGCGCCTTGTCATGCAGCCGGCAGATAGCGTCCCCATTCCTGCGGCAGCTGCGGCAAAACCGCAGCCAGCGCCTGCACCAGCCACGGCGCCAGGGCTGAATCCTGCCACCACTGTCCCTGGTGCAGCGGCGTGTAGCTGATCACCATTGTTGCCACCAGGGCCAGCAGCGCCCCGCGCAGCACGCCGAACAGCGCGCCCAGCGTGCGGTCCACGGGCCTCAGGCCCACCGCCTCGATCAGCCGGCGCGACAGCCAGGACACCAGGCCCCAGCCGAACAGCGCCAGCACGAACAACAGCACAAAGCCTGCGGCATAGCGCAGTTGCATATCCCAGTCCTGCATGGGCAGCCACAGCGCCACATCGGCAGCCCAGATGCGTGCCACAACGAAGGCCACCAGCCAGCCGAGCAGCGACAGCACCTCATACACCAGCCCGCGCCAGGCGCCTAGCAGCATCGATGCCAGCACGCAGGCCAGCAAAACCCAGTCCACCGTGGACATACGCTATCTCTGTGCGCCTGTGCTGCTTTGCAAGATCAAGATGTACGTCACCGCCTCAGAGCTTGAGCACCGACGCCGGCAGGCCCTGGCCCTTGACGCGCGCCGCCGCCTTGTCGGCTTCGGCACGGCCGTTGAACGGGCCCACACGCACACGCGTGCGCTTGCCGTCCTTGGTGTCCACCACCTGCGTGAAAGTCTTCAGGCCCGCCAGCTCCAGCTTGGCGCGGATTTCCTGGGCCTTGCCGGCATCGGAGAAGGCGCCGACCTGCACGATGAAGCGCTCGTCCGTCGCCGCAGCAGCCGCCGGTGCGCTGCGACCTTCCAGCAGGGCCCGGGCACGCGCGGCGTCGTCGCTCCTGGACGGCTCGGGCTTGGGTTCGGGCTTTGGCTTCGGCTCGGGTTTGGGTTCGGGCTTGGGCTCCGGCTTGTGTTCGGGTTTGGCCGGCTCGGGCTTGGGCCTGGGTTCCGGCTTGGGCTCGGGTTTGGTCTCAGGCTTGGCGGCGGGCTTGGGCTCAGGCTTTGCCTCGGGCCGGGTTTCGGGCTTTGCTTCCGGCTTGACCGGAGCCACCTGCGAGACGGCCGGCGCCACGGGCACGGAAGGCCTGCCCATGGGAACCTCTTCCTCGTCGGCGCCCAGCGAGGCCTGGGCCGGCACGCGGCCTGCCGGGGAAGCGGCGCCCTGGTGCGGATGGGCGTCCACGGCATTGGCGCCGGGCACGACCAGAGGAGCGACCTTGTCGCGGTCGGGAATCTCGATGGGGATGTCCACGGGAATCGGACGCGGCTGGGTGTCGAACAGCAGGGGGAAACCCACCACGCCTGCCAGGACCAGCACGGCAGCGCCGATGAGGCGGTGGCGCGCCCGGCGGCGCATGACATCGACGCTTTCCGCCTGTCCCAGCCGTGTGGGCCGCCTCGATGCGGACGACGAATCACCGTCGTCTTTTTTGCCGGGCCAACGAAAATTGAAAAATGCCATGGAGTGCGGACTCGTTCAGATCGGCCACCACAGGCAGCCACGATGGCCGTTTGCGGTGCGGATCACTGGATTCAGGTGCCCAGATGCTTGGCGTTCAGCCGGGGCGGGCCGTCCTGCAGCACGCCGCCCACCGTGAAGAACGAGCCAAAGACCACGATTCTATCAGTGGGACCTGCTGCAAGAACCGCGGCATCCAGCGCCAGCTGCGGGTTTGCGAAGGTGGCCAGCGAGATCTCGCGCGGCACGCCCGGCGCGGGCGGCAGGGCTTCGATCTTCTGGCGCAGCACCTCGGCGCTCTCGGCGCGCGGCGTGGGCAGGTCGGTCAGATACCAGCGGTCGATCAACGGGGCAATCCTGGCCAGCATGGGGGCCAGGTCCTTGTCGTGCATGGCGCCGAAGACCGCATGCGTGCAGGGAAAGTAGCCCATGGCATCGAGGTTGGCCGTCAGCGCCGCCACCGAATGCGGGTTGTGCGCCACGTCCAGCACCAGCGTGGGCTGGCCCGGAATGATCTGGAAACGGCCCGGCAGCTCGACCATGGCCAGCCCCGTGCGCACGGCCTGGGCCGTGACCGGAAGGCGGCTGCGGATGGCCTCGAGCGCGGCCAGCGCACCCGATGCATTGACCAGCTGGTTGGCGCCGCGCAGCGCCGGATAGGCCAGGCCCGCATAGCGCCGCCCGCGTCCGGCCCAGCCCCACTGCTGCTTGTCGCCCGAGAAGTTGAAGTCCTGGCCCAGGCGCCAGAGATCGGCACCAATGGCCTGGGCATGGTCCAGCACGCTTTGCGGCGGCATGGGATCGCTGACCACCACAGGCCGGCCGGCGCGCATGATGCCGGCCTTCTCGCGGCCGATGCTCTCGCGGTCCGGGCCCAGGAACTCCACATGGTCGATATCGATGCTGGTGATGACGGCGCAATCGGCGTCGATCACGTTCGTGGCATCCAGCCTCCCGCCCAGGCCCACCTCGAGAATCGCCACATCCAGCCTGGACTGGCTCATCAGCCGCAGGATGGCCAGCGTGGTGAATTCGAAATAGGTGAGCGCCACTTCCGTGCCCTGCACGCGCGCCTGCTCCACGGCCTCGAACTGCGGCAGCAGCTCGGCGGCCTTCACGATCTCGCCGCCCACGCGGCAGCGTTCCTCGAAATGCACCAGATGCGGCGATGTGTAGACGCCGGGGCGAAAGCCCGATTGCAGCGCCACGGCCTCCAGCATGGCGCAGGTCGAGCCTTTGCCGTTGGTGCCCGCCACCGTGATCACGGGGCAGTCGAAACGCAGGTCCAGGCGCTGGGCAACTTCGCGCACGCGATCCAGGCCCAGCGCAATATTCTTGGGGTGCAGGCGCTCGCAATAGGCGAGCCATGCATCCAATGTGGGAAATGAGGTGTGCATACTGCGCGCTATTGTTACCCAGGGACAGTGTCCTTATGGGGTCCTCGCCATCCATTGACTGCGGCAACTGCAACCAATCATGACCACTGCAAACACTGTGACGCTCTACGGCATTCCCAACTGCGACACCGTCAAGAAGGCCCGCGCCTGGCTCACCGACCAGGGCATCGCCTACGAATTCCACGACTTCAAGAAACAGGGTGTTCCCGCCGAGCAGTTGCCCGCCTGGATGCAGGCTGTCGGCTGGGAAAAGCTGCTCAACCGCCAGGGCACGACGTGGCGCAAGCTCGATGCCGACACCCAGGCCGCCGCCCAGGATGCGGCCGGTGCCGCAGCCCTCATGCAGCAGCAGCCCAGCGTCATCAAGCGCCCGGTCGTCCAATGGCCGCAGGGACGCATCACCGTGGGTTTTGCGCCCGACGCCTGGGCAGAGATGGCCCACGGGGGCAAGCGCTGACTCTGCCATCAGGCCTGGAACAGCTTATTACGTGGATTTACGCGACCGCAAACTGCTTTCCAGGCCCGAGGAATACACTTGCATGGAGCCTGGCAGGAAATACCGCCAGCGCAACAGGAGTGCAATCATGAAATCCCTGGTTCTTTTGACGCTGGCGGCCACGACCGCCACCGTGGCCCTGGCCCAGGAGCAAGGCCGGGTGCTGTCGGTGACCCCGGTGACCCAGCAGGTGGCCGTGCCCCAGCAGGTCTGCCGCGATGAAAACGTCTATACCGGCCAGCGCACCTCGGGCGCGGGCGCCGTTCTGGGTGCCCTGGCGGGCGGCGTGGTCGGCAACGCCATCGGCCATGGCGGCGGACGCGCGGCCGCCACGGCGGCCGGCGTGATCGGCGGCGCCATGCTGGGCAACCAGGCCGAGGCCACGGGCCAGCCCCAGTACCAGACGGTGCGCAACTGCACCACCCAGACCTACTACCAGAACCGCGCCGTGGCCTATGACGTGGTCTACGAGTACGCAGGCCGCAACTACACGACGCGCACCACCACGCCGCCCGGGGACTGGATCGCGCTGAGCGTGCAGCCCGCCGCCAACAGCGCGGCCTATGGCAGCAACGGCTACTACGGCACCAACCAGCCGCCCCAGGCCGCGTACTCCACCGCACCCGTGCCGCCGCCCGTGGTCTACCAGAACAACTACTACGACGGCGGTGGCTACTACGCCCCCCAGCCTGTGCAGCCCGTGTATTCGGCCGGTGACTATGTGGCCCCCGTGGTGATTGGAGCAGCCCTTGCTGCCGGCGTGTACTACGCCTCGCGCCCCAGCTATCACGGCTGGCGCGGCGGCTACCGCCACGGCTGGCGCCGCTGAGGCCGCCATGCGCTCGCCCCGCAAGCCCCGACAAGGGGCTTTTTGCATGGCGGCGGCCAGCACGTACGGGCAGCGGCCGGGTGCTGGCCTAAAATGGGCGGTTTAGTCCACCCTCTGCCCAGCTTCCATGACCACCGAAACCATCTCTGGCATCACCCTGACCACCAAGGCCAATGTCTATTTCGACGGCAAATGCATCAGCCACGGCTTCACGCTGGCCGATGGCACGAAGAAGTCTGCCGGCGTGGTGCTGCCCAGCCAGCTGACCTTCGGCACGGCCGCCGCCGAGATCATGGAATGCGTGGCCGGTTCCTGCGAGTACAAGCTCGACGGCTCGGACCAGTGGCTGACCTCCAAGGCCGGCGAGTCCTTCCAGGTGCCTGCGAACTCCAAGTTCGACATCCGCGTGACCGAGGCCTACCACTACATCTGCCACTACGCCTAAGAGCGCCTGAGCGCCTGGGCAGACCGACGCATTCGACCTGACGGCGCCCAGACGCCTTCCGTGTTTTCCGGCAGCCGCGTCCCGCACGCCAGCCGCCATCGTTATTGAGAGAAGCATCGTATGGAAACCATCCTGCAAAACGTCCCCGTCGGCCAGAAGGTCGGCATCGCCTTCTCGGGCGGCCTGGACACCAGCGCCGCCCTGCGCTGGATGAAGAACAAGGGCGCCCTGCCCTACGCCTACACGGCCAACCTGGGCCAGCCCGACGAGGCCGACTACGACGAAATCCCCCGCAAGGCCATGGAGTACGGCGCCGAGCAGGCCCGCCTGATCGACTGCCGCGCGCAGCTGGCCGGCGAAGGCATTGCCGCCATCCAGGCCGGCGCCTTCCACATCTCCACGGGCGGCATCACCTACTTCAACACCACGCCCCTGGGCCGTGCCGTGACCGGCACCATGCTGGTGGCCGCCATGAAGGAAGACGACGTCAACATCTGGGGTGACGGCTCGACCTTCAAGGGCAACGACATCGAGCGCTTCTACCGCTACGGCCTGCTGACCAACCCCGCTCTGAAGATCTACAAGCCCTGGCTGGACCAGACCTTCATCGACGAGCTGGGCGGCCGCGCCGAGATGTCGGCCTTCATGACCAAGGAAGGCTTCGGCTACAAGATGAGCGCCGAGAAGGCCTACTCGACCGACAGCAACATGCTGGGCGCCACGCACGAAGCCAAGGACCTGGAGTTCCTGAACAGCGGCATCCGCATCGTCAACCCCATCATGGGCGTGGCGTTCTGGAAGCCCGAGGTCGAGGTCAAGGCTGAGGAAGTGTCGGTGACCTTCGAAGAAGGCCGCCCCGTGGCCCTCAATGGCAAGGAAATCGCCGATCCCGTGGAGCTGTTCCTGGAAGCCAACCGCATCGGTGGCCGCCACGGCCTGGGCATGAGCGACCAGATCGAGAACCGCATCATCGAAGCCAAGAGCCGCGGCATCTACGA
>ERZ1292623.5410-Hain-H51-01um-R1-5410-length-10209-cov-6_pt1 | contig 10209 bp, 12 predicted proteins | sample MGYA00564398_ERZ1292623 | MGnify/ENA primary metagenome ERZ1292623 (study PRJEB36523, sample SAMEA6512633) | groundwater metagenome | collected 2019-01-07 | study: AquaDiva: Metagenomics assemblies of 32 groundwater samples
TATTTTAGGTGTTTTGATTATGTATGGAGCGATACAGCTTGTGGGGGTTTAGAAGTGGAAAACTTATCCACTTTTTGGTTTTTGACAAATACCATCGGGGGGGGGTATGCTTATGGTATTATAAGTTTTATTTTTTGATATTTTTCAAATATCATAAAGTTATGAATGAAAAAAACATAGAAAGTATGCAGGAAAAAGTTTTGATGTCGACGGATAATCTGAGGTATCTTTTGGAAGATAAAGAAGGAAAAGTTACATGGGACGGAGAAGCAGAGAAAAAATATGGTAAAAAAAACGAAGAATTTATAAAAAGAATTAATGAAGGGGCGAGATTTAAACTTGAGTGCCAAGATTATGATGAAGACGGTATGGTGGCAATCACATTGGATGAGAGAAAGGGGATTTTAGGTGGGCTCTATTACTCTATGGTTAGTTTAGAAGACGATCCGTCGAAAGGAGTTCCTTTCCCAGTATTTTTGGAAGCAATGGGAGATAAAGAAGAAGAATTCTTTAGATTTGTCCGCTACGAAGATACACGTATATCAGATATAGTATTTAAAAGTGCCGAGGGTATTTTGGGGAAAGATTTAAGAGTCGCGTTTGAAAGGGCTTTCGGTCGACAGTTTGCAGGTATTGTTGATAAAAGTTGATAAAAAATATGGAAGGGTTAGTTGGAGATGGTAATATTATAAAAAATTAAAAAATAATATGATTGAAAAAAACATAGAGCAACAAGGTGAAGAGAAATTTCCACCCGACAGCATCAAAGAATTTATGAGGAAATATCCTCATTATGCATACCCTATCCCTGAGATTATTACTCCTGGAATTGAGAATCTTGCAATTAAAAATGAATTGGCTGTTAAGAAAATGCGAGAAGAAGTTCTTCCCAGATTAAAAACAAAAGTTGTCGGTACTGGTGCGGGGTATAAGCTTGCCTTCGATTACCAAGCAGGTGAGAAACCCACGTTAGAAGATTTGGCATCTGATATAAAATTACTCGGTGTATCACAACAAGAACAAGATAGAGTTTTGACATGGCACGAGAGAGATCCAATAAGTAAACGGCTTAGTGAAGAGAAATTCGATTATTTTTATTTGTCAGATGTTCTTTTAAGAAAATTAGACGACCTTCATCATGAGGTGGGGGAACCAAAAGAATCCTCAAGAGTTGAAGGAGACGCGTCTAAACAATAATCACGTAAAAGGTTCGATGTTGGTGGTGGTTGTTTAGCGATAGCTAAGCTTGAGAAAGTTGAAGAAGGGTACACAAAAGTAATATATACATCATCGGGTAACACCATTGAGGCAGGTCAGCAGGTTTTCTTTGATGAGAGAGAGAGGATGCTAGTGTCGGGATGAAATGGGAGACAGGGGAAGTTTTCCATATAATCTTTACTGGTCCAAAGCAAAAGAGATTTTTTGTCAGCCAGTCTTGGCTTGATGAGAAATTAGTTGAGGCGTCCTCCGCATGACACTTTATAGTCAGAGAACTAAAGATTGACGTGCGAAAAAGATAAGGAATTATTTCTAAAAGTAAATATTAGATATTTATTAAAGCTTTCTATTAAGATTCATAGTAAAATATCTTAATGGAATTATCAGATGAAGAAATTATACAAAGAGCAAATGAGTTTGCTCGTAAGAATAAAAAGAAAATTGCAAAGGAGCTGACAGATCCAAGCATCTTTTTTCCTGATGAATTCCCAGTATCTGTATTTATGGCAGGTTCACCTGGTGCTGGAAAAACAGAGTCATCTAGAAATCTTATTGAAAAACTAACTAAGGACAAACATCTTGTTTTGCGTATAGATCCAGATGAATTGAGATCGAAATTTATTGATTATAATGGTAAAAATTCACATTTATTCATTGCCGCAACATCTATTATTGCTGATAAGATGCAGGATTCTGCACTTATAAATAGACAAAGTTTTGTCTTTGATGGTACTTTATCAAACTTGGAAGCTTCAAGAAAAAATATACAAAGATCATTGAATAAAAACCGTTTCGTTCAGATTGTATATGTATATCAAGATGCCCAACAAGCATGGAATTTTGTAAAAGCTCGAGAGTTAAAAGATGGTAGAAAAATACCAGTGGAAGCTTTTATTGAAGCATATTTTTTAGCAAGAAAAAATGTAAATATCCTAAAAGGAAATTTCGGTAAAGACATTAGAGTTGATATAATTGTGAAGAATATTGACGGCACAGATTTTAGTTATCGTGAGAATATCGATATTGTTGACAACTATATCCAAGAAAAGTATACTGAAGATACTTTAAAGAAGTTGATTATTTAATTATTAATATGTTTAAAACCTTATTTTCGAAAATAACTGGTGTTAGTAGTGTATCTAAGAAGGATACATCTAGTGAATTTTCAAAGTTTTTTCGTGAGGCTTCTTCAAGAGAAAAGAAGAAGGTCTTTATGGATGTTGCAAAAAAGGCAAGCAAAGAACAACTTGATATTATCAATGATGTAGAAATTGTAAGATAGAAAGTATTTAAAAAGGCAGTGTAAAAGTCATTGCGCTATCATTCTTTAATTCCCATTTTGAAGTATCTAGTTTAATATCTCTTATTGTTCCATTTGCTCCTAAATCTTTGTATTTGAGTTTATTATTTGCTATTGCATAATCATAAAGATTTTTTGTGATCTTTACATCTTCTATGCAGTATTTGATTATTTTTTCTATTTCACCATTCTTCCACCAAGTCACTGCTTCTAGTCCATGCCCACTTTTCTTTATTCCCAATGTTGCTTCTGCGATAGTATCTAATTTTATTCTTCTTCCCAAGACATTTCTTATTTCAACAAGTAAATCTAGACTTTTTATTTTTGTCAAATCTCCGGAATAATATTTATTTAAAAGAGGAATATCGAAATGATCTCCATTAAAGGTAATGAGCATATCGGCTTGTTCGAGTATCGGCCAGAGTTTATGGAAATCTTCTTGTAGAAAGCTTGAATATTGATCTGTGAGAGTATCATGAATACAAACTACAGAAATATCCAATGCTGTAGATTCATTCGAATTTACATCCTGAAAAATATTTCTTGTTTCTACATCGAATGTTATTTTCCTCATGAAAGCTTCAGTGTTTCTAAAGTGTAAGTTTTCTCTTCTCCAGACCTCAAATCCTTGAGTTTTAATTGTCCAGTCTTTATTTCTTCTTCTCCTATACAGATGATATATGGAATATGGACTTTATCAGCATTTTTTATTTGATCTCCTATTTTTCGGAAAGAATAATCTATTGCAACCCTTATTTTTTTCTCTCTTAGGGCCTGGGCCACATCCTGACCATAATCAGCACTTTCTTTATTCATAAGGCATAGATATATATCTGCAGGATATGCTTTATCTGGTTTTGCCATCTTGCCATATGTTTCGAGCAAATCTCGAGCTACTACATCTCCAGCGCCAAAGCCCACGGCAGGTGATTTCTCCCCACCGAAAAGTGATAGAAGGTCATCATATCTTCCACCGCCGAAGACTGATCTGCGATTCTCTGGATTATTATCAAATATCTCGAATACAATGCCAGTATAATAATCAAATCCACGCATAAGTGTCTGATCAAATCTAGTATTGTTTATTCCGAGCTTCTCTAGAGATTCTACGACTTGCTTTATTTCCTTAAGACCTTCATGTTCTTCTTTGGTTTGCGGTAAATTCTTTGTAAATTCTTCGAAGTTTTTGGAATTCATCAATGTCAGGAATTTCTGACTTTTTTCACCAAGAATCCCTTCAGAAATCAATCTGAAATTTTCAGCTGAAATCTTCGCTTTTTTATCAATCAGCTTCGAAATCTTTTGTGATTGATCATCATTAAGACCGAAAACTTCCTTGGTTACATAGTTCATAATCTTGCGATTATTTATTCTTATTTCGAAATTTGTATCAGAAAGCCCATAAGCGCGAGTGATATCATAAGCTATTTGAATTATTTCAATTTCTGCTTGAATGTTTTCTACGCCGAAAATATCGACATTGAGTTGCCAATGCTCTCGTAGGCGTCCTCTTTGAGGCTGTTCATATCGGAATAGTTTGGGAATAGAGAACCAACGAAGAGGGAAGGCGAGCTCGCGTTTCCGACCTGCCACCATTCTGGCTACAGTCGGAGTCATCTCTGGACGGAGAGTCACCTCGCGCTCTCCACGATCGATGAATGTATACGTTTGTTCATTAACTATTTCTTCACCAGATTTTGCCTTATAAAGAACAGATGGTTCAAGGACTGAAGCATTATATTCTTGATATCCATATTTTCTTACAATTGAACGCCAAATATCGAAAATCTGATTTTGCACAATCATATCATCTGGATAGAAGTCTCGAACGCCCTTATATGGTTCTGTTCCTAGTTTCATGTCATTATTGTAACAAAGATATGGAAAATGTCATTATTTCAAATTATGTTAATATATAGATATGCGACTTGTAATAATTAAAGAAGGTCCTCTTGTTTTCTTAAGAAACGTAATAGTTATGGAAATTGTTGCGACTATATTCTTTTTCACTGTCTCATTTCTTGGAAACTATGAGATTTTCTTTAAAAATTTAAACATCCATAATTATATTCGTTATGATATATTTGAAATAGTTGTATTCTCTTTATTTCAATTTATATACATCGTCATCCTATTTCTTGATTGGTATTTTTCATATTATGAGATTAGAGAAAGAGAAATTATAAGAAAAACCGGACTTCTATTTCGAAGAAAAAAATCTGTTAGCTTATATGATGTCGCTTCTGTAGAGATTCATCAAAGTCCTTTAGGCCGTATAATGCATCATGCTGATATTATACTAGAACACAATAATCATAGAGTTACGGAATTGAAAAATATATCAAATTTTGATGAATATATTTATATTATAAAACAAGCCGTACATGCGACATCTGGAAAAGTACTTACTCGTGATCCTAGGGTCCTTATAGATGAAGGTGAAGGTCTATTCTTAGAATTCAAAGAAACTCTTCGATATGATGCACGCAAGGGAGAAGTGAGTAAGGAAATGGAAAGAGTAATTATGAAGACTATCGTCGGATTCTTAAATGCCAATGGCGGAACTCTTATTATCGGAGTTAATGATAAGGGAGAAGCTACAGGGCTTGAAAATGATTTTAAGACTTTACCAAGGAAAAATAAAGATGGATTTGAAAATCATATAAGTATGCTCGTGAAGACTATTATCGGTTTAAATTTTACAAAATATATAGATGTAAAATTTGAAAAGATAGAAGGAAAAGAGATTTGTATGGTGACTGTAAGTGAAGCACATAAACCCGCATATCTTTTAAACGGTGATAAGAAAGAAGATTTCTATGTACGAGTAGGGAATTCAACTCAACCATTCTCTATGAGTGAGGCTTCGGAGTATATTAAGACGCATTGGGGGTAATTGTTGTGAGAGTATTTTTTTTATATCATGTTTTGTGGCCATATCTTTAATATCTTCCTTCGTTACCATATCTTTTATATCTTCTTTTGTTGCTACTTTTGAAAAAGCTTTGGCTGTCGAAATTGCTAATTCATCAATCGATGTTTCGATCTTATTATTCATTTCATCGAATCTGACATCAATTTCCTTTTTAAATTCTATGAAATATTTAGGAATATGAGTTTCCAATTTATGATCTATATGCTCTCTTAATTTTTTTATGTATAGGGGTTCAGTTTCATTCATAATGGTTTTTGTTAATTGATAATATTTTTTTATTTAAGTATTTAAAGTATAAAGCTTGATGAACTATATGCAAATAAAAATCTCTATTATTTTTATAAAATCTTTATCATTTCTTTATTTCGACAGAAAACATAGATTATATATAGATAAAATTCGTATTAAATTTTCTCTTATTTTATATTAAGACATAAAAACTAATTTTTGCAATAATGTTTTTTAGGTCGCAGCGGGTTTTTCTTTTTCCTAATTCACCCCATCTCTCCTCCCCGCTCTTGCTCTATCTGTTGCAGTTAGAAATTTCTTTCTTAATCGCACATTCTTTGGAGTTATTTCTAAATATTCATCTTCACGCATTGTTTCAAGTCCTCTTTCAATATCTATTTTCCAAGCAGGAGTAAGCATGATATGTTCATCATTTCCACTTGAGCGCATATTTGACATTGCTTTTCCTTTACAAGGATTTACATCCATATCATCACCCTTTGATGTATCTCCGACTACCATTCCTTCATATACTTCTGTTGTTGGTTCTATGAATATTCTTCCTCTTTCTTGAAGATTCCAAATAGCGAAGGCCAGAGCTTTTCCAGACATCATAGAAGCCATTGATCCTGTGTTATGCTTTTCTATTTCACCTGCATAAGGTTTGAAATCGATGAATCTACTAGCCAATATTCCTTCACCTTTTGTATCTATGACGAATGCGCCACGATAGCCGAGAAGGCCTCGAGTAGGGATTTCGAATATCATTCTGGCAATGCCATTTTTATTTTTCATATCTAGCATTGTTGCCTTTCTTTTTCCCAATTTTTCTATAATTGTTCCTGAGAATTCTTCTGGAGTGTCTATTGTCAATTCTTCAAATGGTTCACTTTTTATTCCATTAATGTTTTTTATAATAACTTGTGGCTGGGATACTTGAAGTTCATAACCCTCTCGTCTCATATTTTCTAAAAGGACGGCAATATGAAGTTCACCGCGCCCAAAAACGCAATAATATTCATTTGAAGAAAAATCTACTTTAAGTCCAACATTTATTTCCAATTCCTTTTCAAGTCTTTCGCGGATCTGACGACCAGTGACGAATTTTCCTTCTCTTCCGGCAAAAGGAGAATTGTTTACAAGAAAATTAAGAGATATTGTAGGCTCATCGATCTTTATGGCTGGAAGAGCTGTAGTGTCTGCATTGTCTGTGAGTGTTTCTCCTATATAAATATTTGGGAAACCGGCAATAGTGACTATATCTCCCGCACTCGCTTCTGTTATCTCCATTCTCTTCTTTCCTTCAAAAGTGAAAAGCTTAGTAATCTTTCCCGAATTTACAGTTCCGTCTATTTTCTTTTCAAAGACTGTTTGTCCCTCTTTTACTGTTCCATCATAAATGCGACCAATGGCAAGACGACCAAGGAAATTATCATAACCAAGATTGAAAGTCTGTACTGTAAGAGGTGCTATTGCACTGTGATTTATATTTGCTGGTGGAACATGTTCGAGAATCATGTCTAGAAGTGGAGTAAGGTCTTTTCTAGGATCAGTAAGCTTCTTCATTGCCACACCCTCACGACCAATAGCATAGATAGTAGGGAAGTCTAGCTGATCATCGTTTGCACCGAGCTCCATGAAAAGCTCAAGAACCATTTCATGTGCATGATCTGGATTTGCTGCTTGCTTATCTATTTTATTTATAATAACGATAGGTTTGAGTCCAAGCTCAAGAGATTTCTTCAAGACGAAACGTGTCTGAGGCATAGGCCCTTCCTGTGCATCTACTACTAGAAGAACAGTATCAATAGCACGAAGCACTCGCTCTACTTCAGAACCGAAATCAGCATGCCCCGGAGTATCCACTATATTTATCTTAGTACCCTTATATTCTATTGAAGTGTTTTTCGCATAAATAGTAATACCGCGCTCTTGTTCTAGAGCATTAGAATCCATAGTACCGTCATCTCCATGACCACATTGGGTCATAATAGCGTCAGTAAGCGTAGTTTTTCCATGGTCCACATGGGCAATAATTGCGATGTTTCGTATATCCATTTGATTAAAATATGCCCATAATGGGCAATTGATAGCTTCAATTAAAGCATAAAAACTAAAAAAGGGCAATGTCACTCATTGTATCTAATATGTTAGTATTATTTTGGAAAAGGACATAAACATATGAATAGAACCACAGACGATTGGATTGATCAGTATAAGAAAAAGGGTGCCCTCTGGACACATGATGGAAATCCGAAGCGTCCACATGCATTTCTCACTTTAGGAAAACATTCAAGTGGTTTTTTTAACAGTCGATTGGTGGTTTCCGACGAAGTCTTGCTACGCGACGCTGCTTCTGATCTTCTCGAATTATTCGCCAACCAGGGCGGAGATTTCACAAAGGTCAACGGTATAGTTGGGCCTCAGACAGGGGCAACCAAGCTGGCTGAATATATCAGCGATCAAATTTGTACTTTCAGCAGAGACGGTGTCTGTTTTTGGGCCTCACCAGCAAAAAGTAAATATGAAGGGCCAAAATCACTGATTTTTAGTCACGAGGATCTCTGTCTTTTACCATGTGAGTCTATCTTACTTTGTGAAGATGTACTCACGACTGGTGGTAGTGTTGATCTAACGGCAGATGCTGTCAGCAATGCTGGTGGAATCATTCTGCCATTCATTCTCGTTCTGGTGAACCGATCTGGACTCACGGAAGTGAGTGGTAGGAAGGTTATTGCACTTATCGACCGTCCCATGCCAATGTGGACACCAGACGAGTGTCCGCTTTGCAAAAAAGGTTCTAAGGCAATCCGTCCGAAAGATAATTGGGTTCGCCTAAACACAGGTTACTAATCTTTAGATCCTATTCTATAACTTCCTCGTACTCAAGAAGTACGCGGGGTTTTTTTATATAAAAAACTAAAGGCCATCCCCGGTGGATGGTCTTTGAAAGCTTGATTGTTAGGAGGTTAAATTAACCCCCTTCTCGAATTCCTATGAATTTTCTCCAGCATGAAAGCTTCTCCATGAGTTCCTTTTGTTTCTCCGCTTCCTTCTGCTTCTTCTTGCGCCTGGACATGATTTGATTATGTTTGACTGTTCACCAACTGCTGACACCCCCTTCCATTTTTGGAAGACACAAAGCGTCAGTCCGAATAAGAATATATCATATAATCAGAAAATAGCAAATTAAATCGATTTCCACAGGCCTTTTCTCAAAGTTATCCCCAATTTTATCAAAAATTCATTATTTTTTTATCAGGATTTCATCTCGGTTTGATATCTTAGATGAATGCAAGAAAAAATATACCAAATTTTAAATAATGAAAGAATGTTGCATGATATTCAGAGCATAGTCGAATTAGTCGATTCTCTTATATGTTTTGGTTGTCATAGAAATGCTTCAGATATTCATTTAGATCCGACTCCAGAGGGGATGGTGATTCGATTTCGTATTGATGGAGTATTGACTTATGCTGATACACTTTCAAATAAATTTCATGAAGAATTGATAGCTAGAATAAAGGTTTTAGCAGGACTTAGAACGGATATTCATTTCGTTCCTCAAGATGGCAGATTCAAGTTTTCCCAAGGACTTTGTGAATGTGATATAAGGATATCTATTATCCCTACACATCATGGTGAGAATGCTGTATTAAGACTTCTTAGAGGGGAAGACGAAATGCCGACATTGTCCAAGCTTGGTTTTTCTGATCATGATATAGATAGAATAGTTCAGGCATTATCAAGACATAATGGCATGATACTTTCCACAGGGCCGACAGGCTCTGGAAAAACTTCTACTTTATATACTCTCATTTCATCACTTTCTACTACAGAGAATTCCATTATTACACTTGAAGATCCTATAGAATATGCGATAAGAGGGGTAAGGCAAATACAGATTCATACTAAACATGGTATCACATTTGCAAATGGATTGCGTTCGATAGTGCGTCAAGATCCCGACATTATTATGGTTGGAGAGATTCGAGATACAGAAACAGCCCAGATCGCCACGAATATTTCTCTGACGGGACATCTTCTACTTTCCACTCTTCATACTAGCTCTGCTCTCGGTGCTATTCCTAGACTTATCGATATGCATGTCGATCAATATCTCGTAGCTTCTACTCTTTCACTTGTTATTGCACAGAGATTGGTAAGGAAAATATGCGGGCAATGTAAAGGAATAGGTTGTATCGCTTGTGGAACCATGGGCTATAAGGGGCGCACAGTCATAGCCGAAACCCTTATGGTCGATGATGAACTTAGAAAATATATTATGTCGCGTATTCCGCTTACCGAAATTGGCAGATATGTTAAGAGTAAGGGCATGAAAACGATGTTTGAAGATGGTATGGAAAAGGTCGAACAGGGAATTACCACCAAGGAGGAAATTCTAAGAATATTACATGATTAATATATTTAAAAAATTGAAATACCATTATGATCGCGCTATTTTCATCAGATCTTTTTCATTATCTGATCAATTATTCTTTTCCCAAAGACTCTCTCTTCTTATTGA
>ERZ1292623.5411-Hain-H51-01um-R1-5411-length-10208-cov-11_pt1 | contig 10208 bp, 10 predicted proteins | sample MGYA00564398_ERZ1292623 | MGnify/ENA primary metagenome ERZ1292623 (study PRJEB36523, sample SAMEA6512633) | groundwater metagenome | collected 2019-01-07 | study: AquaDiva: Metagenomics assemblies of 32 groundwater samples
GAGCCGTCTGTAGTTTAGCAAAAATAGGGAGTGGGGGCATTTCGTTATCCACAGTCTAAAACTTTATTTGAGCGGCAAAAACAGAAATTAATCACGGTGCCCGCCGCCGTCTATGAAGAATTTTTGGTTTGGCGAAAAGAAGTTCACCCCTTCAAATCCAAAACCTTCGAGCCAACCGCGGCGGAGAAGAGGGAAGTGGCCCGAGCCAAGAAAAATTTCGCTCAAGGGAATTACACTAAATGGTCAGATCTTAAACATGAGTTGGGTCTTGACTTTACCAGCCCAAAACTTTGTTTACGTTTTTAGCATTAAACGCCGCACCTCCTCGACTTATTAACTCCCCCTTATGAAATTCCATTATGATAAAAAAGTTTAAGGTTAGCTAAATAATAAATATGAACACATTATATTTGATTTTCGCCGTCATTGGTTTGGGCATCATTCTTTTATCATTGCCAACACTAATCGCCAAGAGCAGGGGAAAATAATAGCCTCCGGCAAGGCGTCGCCTGACATAGAGAGAAATCGAAAGAGTTCAGCCCCGATGGGCGCGAGAGGACTCGAACCTCCACCCGCTAAAGCGGATACGCTTCTGAAGCGTACGCGTATACCAGTTCCGCCACGCGCCCGATTTTGAGGACTAATATACCACCGGGGTGAGACAAGTTAAAGAGGCGAGCATGTCGCCAGTCCGGAGCTTCATGATGCGGACACCTTGAGTTTGGCGGCCCAAACTCGGGATCTCGGCAAGCGTCGTTCGAATCACCTGACCTTGTTTGGAAATGGTAATGATTTCGGTCGCGGTCGCGTCCAGCACTTGGGCGTTGATGAGTGGCCCCGTCTTCGTCGTCACTTGGGCGGTCTTAATCCCTCCACCGCCGCGTCCCTGCACTTTATACTCGTCGAGAACCGTCTTTTTGCCGAAGCCATTTTCGCTCACCACCAAAAATTGATTGGCTTTCTGATCGGCCCCGATAATACCCAAACCCACGACAAGATCCGACTTCTTCAATTTAATCGCCCGCACCCCACCCGCCGCGCGCCCCATTTCGCGGATCGAATTTACTTTGAAACGGATTGCTTGTCCGCCGCGCGTGGCAATAATCGCTTCCTCACCTGCCGTCACCACGGCGACCGAGAGCAGTTCATCCCCGGCTTGGAGCTTGATCGCGATAATGCCACTGCGCCTCACATCATTCATATCTGCGATGCCGACCCGTTTGGCCACCCCCTGCCGCGTCACCATGAGGAGTGACGCGGCGTCCGTCTCGCCGAGCCGAGACGGACTCTTCTTCCTCCGTGGAACGGCGAGGACCGAGGTCACCCGTTCATTATCAGCGAGCGACAAGAAATTCATAATGGACTTGCCCCGGGTCGCACGCTTGCCCTCGGGCACATCATACATCTTGATCTGGTAAACCTTACCGCGGTCGGTGAAGAAGAGAAGGTCATCGTGGGTCTGACCGGTGAGAAAGATGGTGACGAAATCTTCTTCCTTGGTATCCAGGTCAATTACCCCCACCCCCCCGCGGCGCTGGGCGCGGTACTCGGTCGGATCCGTGCGTTTGATATAACCGCCGCGGGTCAAGACGAGCACCGTCGCCGTATCCGGCACGAGATCTTCGGTCCGAATCTCGGTCACGCCATGAGCGATGATTTTCGTCCGCCGCGCGTCGCCGTATTTCTCTTTAATCATTTCAAACTCCCGCTTGATCACCGCCCGCACTTGGCCTCGATCAGCAAGCAGCGCTTTCAACTCCTTAATCAACGCCTGCTTCTCTTTGAGTTCATCTTCAATCGCTTGCCGCTCGAGACCGGCGAGTTTCTGGAGTTTTAGCTCGAGAATAGCGATGGCTTGCAGTTCCGAGAAATCAAACTTTTTAATTAAATTGGCCTTCGCCACCGCCGCATCCGGCGACCGTTTGATGGTCTGAATGACCGCATCAATCTGATCAATCGCTTTAACGAGACCGACCAGGATGTGGGCGCGTTCCTCGGCCCGGGCGAGATCAAAGCGCGTGCGCTTGACGACAACCGTCTCGCGGTGGGTCAAGAATTCTTGGAGAATTTGCTTGAGCGACAAGAGTTTCGGTGTGCCGTCAACGAGCGCCAACATATTGTAGTGGAACATGGTCTCAAGCTCGGTATGTTTGTAGAGGGCATTCAAAATTTTCTCGGGGTAAACACCGCTCTTCAATTCGATCACCACCCGGGTATCGGCAAGTGTCGTGGATTCATCGCGAATGTCTTTAATCCCCTCCACCTTTTTTTCCCGCACCAAATCCGCCATCTTGATAATGAGCTCGGCTTTGTTTACTTGATATGGCACCGAAGTAATGATGATTTGATGACTGCCCGCTCCGCCGCGAGGCGAGCCCGCTTTCGTCTCCACAATCTCCGCCTCGCCGCGGACGAGGACACCGCCGCGGCCGGAAGCCGCGGCGTGATGAATATCGGCTTCATTGAAGATTAGGCCGCCCGTCGGGAAGTCGGGGCCCTTGACGAAGCGGAATAAATCTTCGGGCGTCGCGTCTTCGTGATCAGAGAGATGAATTAGCGCGGCCATGACCTCCGTCAGATTATGCGGCGGGATTTTAGTCGCCATGCCGACCGCAATGCCGATCGAACCCATGAGGAGAAGATTGGGAATGGCGGCCGGCAAGAGCGTCGGTTCGCGACGCGAGCCGTCATAATTTGGCGCGAAGTCAATCGTCTCCTTCTCAATATCGCGCAGTAATTCACCGGCGAGCGGCGACATCTTCACCTCGGTGTAACGCATCGCCGCCGGCGGGTCGCCATCAATCGAGCCGAAGTTACCTTGACCGATGACAAGCGGGTAACGAAGCGAGAAATCTTGCGCGAGCCGTGCCAGCGCGTCATAGCAAGCGACATCGCCGTGGGGGTGATATTTACCGAGCACTTCACCAACGACCAGCGCCGACTTTCTAAACTTGGCGCTCCCCCCTAACCCCAGCTCATGCATGGCATAGAGAATCCGCCGGTGGACCGGTTTCAAACCATCGCGCACATCGGGCAGAGCGCGTGAGACGATGACCGACATCGCATAGTCGAGATAAGAATTCTTCATCTCCACCGCGATATCAGTCGGGACAATTCTCTGGGTGATAGGTAAAATGGGATTAGTTTTTTCCAGCATAAAATATTATTGCGTCACCGTGCGCCAGCCAGCTTTGATTCGAGCCACTATCTCCGTCAAACTCGTCGCGGTGGAAGTCGGCGCCGTTAGAGCGGGATCGGGAGTAATCCGGAGCGAAGCCCGCCTTGCCTCGAGTAGACTCGGCGAGTCGAGGCTGGCCGAGAAGCGGAAACTCCCGAGCCAAAGCACGAAAAGGATCAGGGTGAGCCCGAAGGCGATGACGAGGGCCCGGCGTTGTCGGGTCGCTTCCGGTTCTTGCCGCCATCGTTCTAGATAATGGCTCCAATATTTCATACGGCTCGGAGCACCACCACTTCCCCCTCTTTCTCCAACACATCCTTCTTCTTGATCACCAATTTATCAATCGGCGGCGCTTTCTCCGCGCCCGCCTTGGCGTCAGACAGGCCCGCCTCTTTCAAAAATTGTCCAGTGAGTGACGCCGCGGCCGAGAGAGGAAGAATGAGCTTCGGCGAGAAGGTTAAAGCGAGGCGATAAGCGGCCGCGGGTGAGAGTGCGCCATCAAGCGGCGCCAGTAGAATATCCACTTCACCAATACCTGACATTATCGCCTCGGGAATTTTACTCTCCTCCATCAATCCTAGGTGAGTGAGTCGCAGCCCCTCGAGTGACAAACTATAAATGATATTACCCTTGCCGTGAGGCCCCGCCGTACTGAACCCAGAAACGAAAACATTCGACACTTCGTATTCCCCTGGACCACTAATAATGAAGGGGTCTCTCCCCCCAATTCTGACTTGATTGGCCCCATCCGAGTTCAAAGATACGACCAGGTCGCCGTATTGAACTTTGACAAAGCTCTCACCGTGGTAGGTGATAATCATGGTTAATCTTTATTCCTTGAAGTGTAGCAAAAAGCCCAGTCCTTGACCAGTTGACGGCGTTTGTTATACTTCGGCGCATGTTAACGAGTCCACTAATTAGTAGCAGTAGCGCCAGTCGCGCCACCGACGATCCGATTCTCTTCGGGGTGGCTAACGAGTCAATGGAGCGAATACTGAAGGCCACCATCGCGACACCGGAGATTGGCGCTTTGGTTAAGGGCACGGTTATTGCCAAGAGCCGGCTCGCGGTATATGTGGATGTCCCCCCCTTCGGCACGGGACTTATTTTCGGCCGAGAATATCTAAACGCTCGCGATCTGATTAAAGAAGTTAAGATCGGCGACCACATCACGGCTAAAGTCGTCCTGCCGGAAGGCGAAGAGGGTTACCTTGAACTCTCGCTCAAGGAAGCGAAGCAAGCGCTTCTCTGGAGTGATGCCAAGAAGGCGGTGGACGGCAAATTGATCTATGATCTCATCGTTAAAGAAGCCAACAAGGGCGGCCTCATCCTCGAATGGCAGGGGATTGAAGGCTTTCTCCCCGCCTCTCAACTTAAAACCGACCATTATCCGAAAGTACCCGACGGCGACAAGGTGAAAATTATGGAAGAGCTGAAGCGCCTCGTCGGCGAGACCATCTCGGTTTATGTCATCGGGGCTGATCCGAAGGACAACAAGCTCATCTTCTCCGAGAAGTCGGGCGAAGGGAAGAGCCGGAAAGAAATTATTGATCAGTATGGTTTGGGCGACACCGTGGCCGGCGAAGTGACGGGTATCGTTGATTTCGGTGTCTTCGTCAAACTCGAGGAGGGTTTCGAGGGGCTAATCCATATCTCCGAGATTAACTGGTCGCTCGTCGAGAACCCGCGCGACCATTTCAAGGTCGGAGAGAAGGTTGAGGCCAAAGTGATAGAGATTAAGGATGGCAAAGTCTCGCTCTCGGTTAAAGCTCTCAAGACCAATCCGTGGGTCGAGGCGGAGAATAAATATAAAAAGGGCGACGAGGTGAAAGGCGTCGTGATCAAGTATAATAAGCACGGCGCGCTCGTTTCGCTCGAGGAAGGGGTGGCCGGACTCGTCCACATCTCTGAATTCAAAGACGAAGATGGCCTCCGCCGGACGCTCGAGCTCGGCAAAACTTATCGCTTCAAGATTAATCTTTTCGACGCCAAGAATCAGAAACTAACCATGTCGCCGATTAAGGGTTAATTAAATTTATTCATCGCCGGGGCGAGTCCGTGAATGGTAAGCATCTCGAGGGCTTCGAGAATTTGGGGCATTAATTTTTTCAAGCCCGCTTCTTCTTTGGGTGTAAATTTGCCTAAGATAAATTTAACAATCTTTTCTTCACCGCTTGGTTTTTTAATCTTGCCTGATGGTGTAGTAGGGGCAATCCCGATTCGCAGACGAATGAACTTCTCCGTCTTTAACTTTTTGATAATTGATTCGACACCGCGGTGGCCACCCGATCCGCGACCGAAAGAGATTTTAAATCGGCCGAAGGGCAGATCAAGATCGTCATGGATCACGATCAGCTTCTCGGCCGCCGCCTTGGATTTAACCAACTTCCCGGCCGCCTCCCCCGAACGATTCATCAGAGTCGTTGGCGGGAGTAATTTCAATTTCCTATTTTTATTTTTCGGCCCGAATTCACCCAGCACCCGCGCGCCGATATTGTGCCGCGTTCCGTTATACTCCGTCCCAGGATTCCCCAACCCAAAAATTAAATAGTTCATATAATTAAATTTGACTTATAAACGACGCTTGTTACACTAATCGCGTATCCCCAATGGAAAAGATCACCCCTTAAGGTTCCGTCCTTCTGGGGCCTTTTCTTTTTCATAGGACAGCCTCCCTTTCAGATTGTTCATGAATCGCAGGTATGGCCGGAATATCCGAAATTTGAGCAAGGCAGAGAATTTGTCACGATTAGGGATAAGTATTGCCCCCAATCTGCTCTGTCCAAGAAGATACTTCACCAAACAATGAAAATCGCCGTCACCCGATACTATCACTGCCTTATCATAATTTGGTAATTCAATCACCGTCTGTAAAACTAATTCCGCATCACAATTGCCTTTAGTGGAACCGTCCTTATATTCCAATGTTGGCTTGAAAATGCAAATGTAACCTACGCGGATCAAAAAATCGTACAACTTTTTATTAGCCTCCACATAGCCAAGAAACAAAAAGGCTTTGTTCACAGAATATTTCTCTTGAAGATATACTCGGAAGCGGGCGAAGTCCAAAATCCAACCCTGATTTCGAATATTTAAATTCAAATTCTGACTATCGATAAAGGCGTAATTATTTTCTTGTTGCTTCATTAATTTATTGCCGTTAATTTTCAATATAGCACAAAGGAAAAAAATGTAGTACACTGGCCCGTAATGAAACGCGCGTCGTCATACTTTTGGGAAATTCTGCGCTTCGCGGTCGTGACAGTGCTCATCGTTGTCCCGGTTCGGGCCTATGTCGCCCAGCCCTTCGTGGTGAGTGGCGTCTCGATGGCGCCGTCGTTCGAGAACGGTGAATACTTGATTATTGATGAACTCTCTTACCTCTTACGCCACCCCACGCGCGGTGAAGTGATCGTCTTCCGTTACCCGCGGAACCCGTCAAAATTCTTTATCAAGCGAGTGATTGGCCTCCCGGGCGAGACCGTGACCATCAGTGACGGTGAAGTTCATATTAAAAGCGGTCAGACCGAGACGACTTGGTCTTACCCCGATATCCCAACTGAAGCTACGGACAGCCGGAATGTCTATACGCTCGGCCCGGGCCAATATTTCGTTTTGGGGGACAATCGTAGCATGAGTCTCGACTCGCGCGCTTGGGGGTCAGTGGACCGGGAGCTCATCAAGGGCCGGGTGTTGGTTCGGCTTTTCCCTTTCGACCGAATCAGTTTTCTTCCTGCCTCGCCGTCTGCCTCGGATCGATCGAGTCGAGACGGGAGTCAAGGCGGGCCCGCTTCGCCAAAGCTTCAGCGAGGCGAGCCTGCTACCGCCTCATAAAAATTTATGTTGAAAAAGCAACCCGACCGAGCCCTGGATAAAGAAAATATCAAACTTCAAACGCCGAAGGGGATGCGTGACCTCATCGGCGAGGAATTTTATCGCTATCAAGGATTTTTCGAAAAGGCGGCCGAGGTCGTGATCTATTACGGCTTCCAGCCGATCGAGACGCCAATCCTTGAGAGTGAATCTCTCTTCTACCACAGCGCCGGCGCTCACACCGACCTAATTGAAAAGGAACTCTATACTCTTCGGACGAAGGGTGGCGATCGTCTAGCTTTACGCCCCGAGGGGACGGCTTCCGTGATGCGCGCCTATTTCGAGCACGGGATGCAAAATCAACCCCAGCCGCTCTTGCTCTACTATTACGGACCATTCTTCCGCCATGATAATCCCCAACGCGGTCGCTATCGGGAGTTGCGGCAATTCGGCCTCGAAGTTATTGGGAGTGACAAGAGTATCACCGACGCGCTTATCATCCGCCTCACGCTCATCATCCTGGCCGAGGCCGGATTACCTCCACTCACGGTTGAGATCAATAGCATTGGCGACCGCGATTGCCGCCCAATCTGGCGCCGCGAGCTCACCAATTATTATCGGAAACATGTCCGCGAGATTTGCGCCGATTGTCGGGAGCGCTTGAAGGACAATCCACTGCGGCTCCTCGATTGCAAGAATGCCAAGTGCCAAAATCTGAAAGTGGGCGCGCCGAGTATCATCAGTTATCTCTGTGTTCCCTGTAAACAACACTTCAAAGAAGTGCTGGAGTGCCTCGAGGCGATGAATATTGTCTACACCATCAACAATAATTTGGTGCGCGGGCTCGATTACTATTCGCGAACAGTTTTCGAGGTTAGTTTACCGGCCAGTGAAAATAACTCTGCGGGAGAGAGTGATATTCCGACACCCGGCCTCTCACTCGCCGGTGGCGGGCGTTATGATTGTCTCGCCCGCGCTTTGGGCAGTAAGAAGTTGGTGCCGGCGGTTGGGGTTGCGATCGGCGTCGACCGGGTCCTCGCCGCCCCGGGCGTTGCTAACCTCCTGCCCCGCCTCGTCAAGAAACCGAAAATATTTTTCATCCAATTGGGAGTGGCGGCGAAGATGCAAAGTTTGTCGGTAATTGAAATTCTACGCCAGACGAAAGTGCCAGTCACTCATTCGCTATCCAAAGATTCTCTCTCCACTCAACTCGGCATCGCTGAAAAATTAAACATTCCCTATGTTATGATCCTCGGTCAGAAAGAGGTGCTCGAGGGCACCGTCATCGTCCGCGACATGCGCACCCGCTCGCAACATGTGGTCGCCCTCGACAATCTCGCTGATCACCTTAAGACACTCAAGGGTTAGGTTTTGTTTGCGCTGGGGGCAGGGCTGTGCTAGCATTCAGCCCATTAATATATGATCATGATTGAAGTTAAGAAGGAGAGTGTCAGTGAATCTAATTTAAGCATCATCAAGCGCTTCGGGCGGCGAGTGCAATCGTCGGGGATGATTAGGCGTCTCAAATCAAGCCGCTATGCCGTCCGACCCAAATCTGATTTCAAACGCAAACGCGAAACTTTGAAGCGAATCGCCCGACGCGCCGAGATTGATCACTTGCGCAAGCTCGGCAAATTGCCCGATGTCGCTTCTTATCAGAAACCTAACTAGGAGGGCGATTCCGCGACTCCGCTACAACGCGATCGTTGGCCGAGTGTTTGGAAAGAATCAGCAAACTGAAATCAGTCTCGCGTTCGTTAGCCCCGCGCGCTCGCGTGTCTTAAATAGAACTTATCGCGGGAAAAATCGGCCCGCCAATATCCTCACCTTCCCGCTCACCCACGACTCTGGGGAAATTTTAATTTGTCTCGCCACGGCGCGCGCTGAAGCCCGGCGCGTCGGCCTCCCTTTCCCAAAATATCTGCAACAACTTTTTATCCACGGTTTGCTTCATTTGAAAGGTTGCACTCACGGGAGTAGAATGGAGAAACTAGAACTATGGGTAGAACAATCGTTACCGGACTGGACGTCGGCACGGCGTCGGTGAGGATCGCCGTCTGTGAAATTGTGGCGGGCGCGCGGCCGCCGAAAGTTTTAGCTTTGGTGCGAGTCGAATCGCGCGGTCTGCGACGCGGTTATGTCATCAATCAAGATGAAACGAGTCAAGCCGTCCGCGCCGCCTTAAGCGAAGCCGAACGCCAAGCTCAAGTGCGCATTAAACGCGTCTTCTTAGGGTTGGGCGGGGTGACGCTCGAATCGAAAATCGGCGAGAGTCAGATTGTCGTGTCGCGGGCCGATACCGAAATCACCGAGAATGATATCAACCGTGCCATCGAGCTCGCCGAGACCTCGCTCCCGGATATGGCTAACAATCGAGTTATTCACACGATTCCCATTCACTTCAAACTCGATGGCAAAAAGATTCCCGGCCGGCCGGAAGGCATGCGTGGTGCGAAACTCGAAGTCCGCGCGCTTTTTATTGTCTGTCTCGATCAACACTTAAACAGTCTCGTCCATGCCGTCGAAGCGACTGGGGTCTCGATCAACGAAATTGTCGCCGCGCCTATCGCCGCGGCTTTCACCGCTCTCTCGACCCAGCAGAAGACAGTGGGGTGCGTCTTGGCCAATATCGGCTCGCAAACCACTTCCATCGTTGTGTTCGAAGATGGGATTCCGATTTCACTTCAAATTCTCCCAATCGGTTCGATGGACATCACCAATGACATCGCCTTGGGACTGCGGGTGCCGATTGATGAGGCGGAACGCTTGAAATTAAGCGGCGACCGGCTTTTCACCTTCCGCAAGAAACTCGATGAGATTATCGAAGCGCGACTGTCTGATATGTTTGATCTGATTGAAGGACATTTGAAGAAAATCGGCCGGAGTGGCCTCTTGCCGGCCGGCATCATCTTGACGGGCGGTGGCGGTAATATTGAAAATATCGTCGGCTTGGCGAAAGATGAACTCCGCCTGCCGGCTAGGGTCTTCGCGCCGGTTGGTGACAATCAAAATCGCCCGGCGCTCCGCGACAGCCACGCCCTCGTCGCCTACGGACTCTGCCTCTTTGGTCTCGGCGGCGACTATGTTGAAGATTCCTTAAGCTCCCAAATCATCCGCCGCACCAAGCACACCTTCCTCCATTGGCTCAAAGAACTGTGGCCGTAAACCTTAGAAACTGTAAATTACAAAACTTCCCAACCATCATACCGAATTGGTG
>ERZ1292623.5413-Hain-H51-01um-R1-5413-length-10206-cov-5_pt1 | contig 10206 bp, 12 predicted proteins | sample MGYA00564398_ERZ1292623 | MGnify/ENA primary metagenome ERZ1292623 (study PRJEB36523, sample SAMEA6512633) | groundwater metagenome | collected 2019-01-07 | study: AquaDiva: Metagenomics assemblies of 32 groundwater samples
CAATATGCTTTTTGAAGCAGTTGCGTTTTCTGCGGAAAAAAGCATATTGCGGGCTGTTCAGAGAAAAGTTTGAAATTACGGCTAATCTAAACAGTAGAACATGGTTTTGTCCTGCTGTTTGAGTTCCCATTCAGCTATCTTAATTGTGTTGACATCCAAACCATAAAGAGTATTATCATACCCATCACGCCACGGGGCGTTTTTTGTTACAATAAGTGTCGCGGGGTAATATGAAAATCTATGAAAATCGTTGAATACATAAAAGACACAAAAGGGGAGTTAAAGCATGTCAGCTGGCCAACTCGCCGACAAGCCGTCGCCTTTACGGCAGTTGTTATCGCTTTGTCTCTGTTCACCGCGGCGTTTCTGGGTCTTTTTGATTTTATTTTCACTAAGATTCTTTCTTTCTTTTTGGTTTAGCCGCCAAAATTTTCCGGCGGTCCGAATGAATCGGTCAAATCATTTCAGGCCTTAAGTCGAGGTTCAATCATCAAAAAGTAATTCGCGCGAAACGCATCAAAATCATGTCAAAACAAAAAATCCAAGAAGGACGCAATTGGTACGCGATTCACACATATGCGGGGTATGAAAACGCCGTGATGCGCAATCTTAAACAACGCATTGAATCGCTCGGCATGGAAGACAAAATTTTCAATGTCATCGTGCCGACCGAGAAAAAAATAAAAGTTAAGGGCGGGAAACGGGTCGTTGAGGAGGAAAAAATTTACCCCGGTTACATCCTTGTTGAAATGTCCGTAACCGATGACTCATGGTATGTCGTTCGGAATACTCCGCGGGTAACCGGTTTCGTCGGCTCCGGTGTTTATCCCGTGCCCTTGAGCAAACCCGAAGTTGACGCTCTTTTTGCCAGAATGAATACTGATACCGCTAAACACATAATTGACCTGTCGCTCGGCGATGCAGTCAAAATTTCCGACGGACCGTTTAAAGACCTTGAGGGCAAAGTGAGCGAAGTTGACAGCGAGCGCGGCAAAATCAAGGTTCTGGTCGCGATGTTCGGCCGCGAAACGCCGGTGGAGCTTGACTTCTTGCAAGTCAAAAGAATTTGAGTTATCTTTGAGGTCTCTAAAACAAGTCGGGGAACATCGGAAAAATAAACGGAGAATATAAACTCATGGCCAAAAAAGTCGTCAAACAATTAAAAATGATTATCGCCGGCGGGAAGGCCGTACCGGGCCAGCAGCTTGGTCCGGTTTTGGGCGCGGCCGGAATAAACATCGGTGAATTCGTTAAGCGTTTTAATGCCGAAACCAAAGACCGAGTCGGCGAACTTGTGCCGACCGTTGTCAGTGTTTTTGACGACCGAACTTACAAAATGGTTTATAAAACCGAACCGGCCAGCCAGATGATTCTGAAAACCATCGGCGCCGAAAAAGGTTCCGGAACTCCAAACACCAAAAAAGTCGGCAAAATCAGCAAAGCCCAAGTTCGGACAATCGCCGAGAAAAAAATGCCAGACCTCAACGCCCACGACGCCGATGGAGCGATGAGAATCATTGAAGGCACCGCTCGTTCAATGGGGGTGGAGGTGAAGGGATAACAAAAACTCGCTGAACAGCGAGTTTTTGTTTGTAGAGGACGCGAGTTTTTGATAATGTTAGGTTCAATGAAACGCCCGAACGAAATAACTTTAAGCAAGGGAATTTTTGGCCTTGAATCAAACTTCAAAGACCGGTTTTTCAGCGACTACAAGAAAATTTATCATCTGGTGAGCCATTTTCGGGGATTAGGTTGCAAAATTGTTTTGGCGCAGGGAAGCTATGACATGGTTCACATTGGACACGCGCGTTATCTTGAGGAAGCAAGACGGCACGGCGACTTTTTGATTGTCGGGGTTGATAGTGATAAAAAAATAAAAGCCCGAAAGGGCCCGGAAAGACCGGTCGTTCCGCAAGCCGAACGTCTGGAAATGCTCACTCATCTCCGATGCGTTGATGTCGTAATGCTCAAGGAGCTCAAAGATAAAAAATGGCAACTCATCAAAACCGTCAGACCGGATGTTCTTATCGCCACGAAAGAAACCTATAACAAAACTCAATTAAAAGCCCTTAAAAAATACTGCGGCAAAGTCGTTGTCCTTGCACCGATGGCCACAACCACCACCAGCGCGAAAATTCGGCTTCTTCAAATCAAGACCGCCAAAAAACTGGAACATTCTCTCACTCCCAAACTGATTCAGACGATTCAGGAAGTTCTCAACGGCGTTAAATAAAACGGAATCAAATAAAAATGAATGTTATCTGTGTTGCGTATGTTCCTGTCCTGCATGATGGATATCGGCGTTTTTTTGAAAAATATAAAAACGCAACCTTGTTTATTTTGGGGGCGGAAATTATTAAGGAGTTTACGCATCTTTCCAAGGAAATCAGACAACTTGAGCCGACTCTCGTGAAAAAAGCCGTTGAAAGCTGGGGAATTTTTAGGACTGTTGAAATTTTAGACCTCAAAACGCTGAAAGGATTTAGCCGGGAATCCGGCGAAAAATTAAATAAAAAGTTTGGCCGGAAATCAGGCAGAACCGATGTAACTTTTGTGATGCCCGACGAGGACATCATGAAAGAACTCGCCTTGAAATATTTGCCGAAAATAAAAGTAACCTTTGACCCGATTTTCCTGCGCTGGGACAAACACAAGTCCATGGAAGAAAAACCCGTTCAGGCCGACCAGAAAATTTCCCGCGAGGCGTTTGACAGGGAAATAATAAAAAAACTAAAAATTGAAGCCGAAAAAAGCTCGGATTGGTGGCGGCGGATTGGCGCGGCGATTATCAAAGACGAAGGAATGAATAAGCAAAAAAACGGGGGAAAAGCCGAAAAAATCGTGCTTATTTCCCACAACGAGCATCTGCCGTCTCCGCATTCTCCATACGCCGAAGGCGACCCCCGCAACAATTTTCATAAGGGGGTCGGAATTGAATATTCAACCGTTCTGCACGCCGAAGCCGGGCTCATCGCCGAAGCGGCGAGGAAGGGGATTTCTCTTGATGGGGCGTCAATGTATGTCAGCACATTCCCGTGTCCGATGTGCGCCAAATTGGTCGCTTTTTCCGGAATTAAAAAACTTTATTATGCTGGCGGTTACAGTATTTTGGACCAAGAAAGAATTCTGAAAAGCCAAGGAGTGGAGATAATTTTTGTGGAGGGGTAAACCTACTGGTAAGCGGAAAAAAGCACTTTAAATATTTTGGTATGAAAAACCCCGGGTGCGATGCCGGGGTTTATCTGCTGTGGTAGCGGTCAGATTCTACCCTTGACGAGCTCTTGTTCCCTCTCGCTTAGCTGTTCGGGGGTTGACCCCTGCATAAGCTTGAGGAAGGCCATGCCACGTTCGAAACCCTCGGCGTCACTCTTAGGCCCTTTGTAGAAGGGTGACTCGACTCTGCCTTCGCCGTTCGGTACTATCACGTGGATATGCAGGTGCTGGATTGACCCAGCTGAAAATCTGGCGTCGCCGTTACGAATTAGGACGCCGTCGCTCTCGATCCCGAATTCGGATTCAAGCTCGAACTGCATTCTGAACAAGGCGAGGAGCTCGGTGCCGTTGAGCTCACTCATGGCCTGCACGTGTGGCTTAGGAACGATCAGGAAATGCAGACTCGTGTTTGCTTCGGGTGGTTTGCAATGCCAGGCCAGGCAATGGTCGTCCTCACGAATCACCTGGTTATACTTCCTGTCGACATGGCAGAATGGGCATCGATTGTTGATAGCGTCGTCAATTGCTTTGCGAAACTGCAGCAGCTCGCGCGCCCGAGAGATGCAAACGAGGGTGGTGGGATCGGTGATCCCGGGGATTACAAACCAAGTCGGTGGTACGGGTAAAGTGGGGGCTTGTCGGATCTCGGTCACGGTTTACTCCTCTGCGTCAAAAGACGCAAAAATTCCAAGGTACTATGTTCTAATCTGACAAAACCATATCACTTAGTGGGGATATTGCAAACTACCGTTCAAAAAATACTCAAATGTCTAACTTTTTTTATAATTCCTCGGCTGTCCAAATTTAAATTTCCAGGATTCAGTTTCTCCCAGTTTTTCAAGGTCGGGCTCTATGAGATGAGCGTGAATATGGAGAACACTGCTTCCATAATTTCCGTGTTCCGGATTACTGCCAAAGCGGATGGCGATTCCGCCGCCCGGGATTTTTCTTTTTCTCGTTTCCTCGGCGAACATCTCAAAAAGTTCCTGACCGGATTTCGGGTCAATCTCGCTGATGTGTTCAATATGGGTTTTGTAAATTGCCAAAAGCTGGTGTCTTATCTTTTCATACGGCCATTGATTTTCGGTCAGCACCCAAAATTTACCGTCTTTAAGTATCGGTTTTTTATGATATTTTTCCAGATTTTCCCGACAAAAAGGGCAATGACCTTGCTCCTTGATTTCCTCCATGACTTTTCGTTGGTCTTCCCGTCTGACCGAAGACATTTGAATGTATCTATTTTTTTCGTTCATATTCGTAAAATGTGCAATCAAATTTATTTTTCTCGTCTTTGGCGTGGAACTCTTCGGAAATTAAATTCCAATCATCTTTATTAAATCTGAAAAAAGTATCGCCCTCGGCTACGGTGTCAATCACGGTCAGGATAATTTTATCCGCTCTCGGCAGAGTCAATTTGTAAATTTCGCCGCCGCCGCTCACAAAAACGTTTTCACCCTCGGTGGCTTTCATCGCTTCGTCCAATGAGTGCACGACCGTGCAACCGGGCGCGGTAAAATTTTCCTTCTGTCTTGCCATGACCACATTTTTCCGTTCCGGCAGAGGATGGCCGAGCCGTTTCACTATAGATTCATATGTTTTTCTGCCCATGAGGACGGTGTGGCCTTTTGTTACGGCGGCGAAATGTTTCAGGTCTCTCGGCAAATGCCACGGGATTTCATTCCCATGGCCGATAACTTCATTTTTAGATGTGCCGACGATAATTGAAATCATATTGAAATAAAGATTGAAACTATATTTGCGTCATATCGCGACGGGTATGTTTTTAATGCCCGGATGCGGATTGTAATCCGACAATTCAAAGTCCTCTTTCCGAAACGCAAAAATGTCTTTTTTCCTTGGGTTCATGGTTACGGTCGCTAGCGGGCGGGGCTCACGGGCAAGCATTATTTCCACGGCTGGGATTTGGTCCACATAAATATGAGCGTCGGAAAAACTATGGACATATTCGTAAGGGATAGTGTTTGTGGCTTGCGCGAGCATCAAAGTTAAGGCCGCGTATTGAACCATATTAGAAGGCACTCCCACTGGCACATCCGCCGAGCGTTGAATCATGTGGAGCGTCAGTTTGCCGTCAATAATTCTGGCATGAACCCAGCCGTGGCAAGGCGCGACGACGACTTTTTGCTGTTTGCCTTTGCCTCGGCCGATGTATTGCGGAATCCACGGCGAAATAAAGTGGGTCCGAAGCTGCGGTTCCTCTTTGATTTGTTCAACGATATGTTTGAACTGGTTAAATGGCGTGCCTTCCGCGGTCGGAAAATCATGAAAAGCGGCGCCGTAAGAACCCGGACCGAGGTCGCCGGTCTCCAGACCGCGTTTCGCGCATTTCTCCGGCGTTACCCATGATTTCCACCAGTAACAGCCGAATTTTTCCAATTCTGCTTGAGTTCGCGCGCCGTTTATGAAAGCGCAAATTTCGGCGATGGCTTGTTGCCAAACGGTTACCGGAAGGGCCTCGGAAATTTTCGGATTCATGTTTCGTTCATTGATAATCGGAAAGCCGTTTTCCAATTTGAATCTCATCGGCCCCGGGCCGATTAGAGTAAGAGCGTCAACACCTTGTTGACTCGGCGTTCGGATGCCCCGTTTGAGAATATCTTGGAGCAACCTTTGATATTGGCTATCCGCCACTCGTTCCGTTACCAGTTTGTAGATAAACATAGTCAAAAAATTCTAGCACGTTTGACTAAATGCTCACAGCTATATGAGGTAGTATGGAGTCCGCTTTTCTGCTATTCTGACGAAGTAAAAAAACATGAAATATCTCGCCTCGCGTCCATTTCGTCTCAAATCGCGCGGGAATCATTAAGACAATAAAACACATGAAAGATACAGAAATTGAAAAACTGATAAAAGCCGAATCGGCCAGACAAAAAAAGGTCGTCAATCTTATCGCCTCCGAAAATTATGTTTCCGAAGATGTTTTGGCGGCTCTCGGTTCGGAATTGACCAATAAATACGCTGAAGGATATCCGGGCAAGCGTTATTACGGCGGAAATGAATTTTCAGACAAAGTTGAAAACCTGTGCAAAAAGAGGGCGTTGAAACTTTTTGGGCTTTCTGACAAAGGGTCTTCTGGCGATGCGTGGAATGTAAATGTCCAACCGCTTTCCGGTTCACCGGCGAATTTTGCCGTTTATGTCGCTCTTGTCTCGCCCCACGGAAAAATTATGGGAATGGGTCTGGACCATGGCGGACACCTGACCCATGGCCACAATGTTTCGGTTACCGGCAAATTTTGGAATCAAATTCCGTATGGTGTTGACCGCAATACCGAAGTTTTGGACTACGAAGCCGTGAAAAAAAACGCTCTTGAACACAAGCCGGACATAATTGTCGCCGGTTTTACCGCTTATCCGCGGATTATTGATTTCAAAAAATTTCGGGAAATTGCTGACGCCTGCTCTGCGTTTTTGATGGTGGACATGTCGCATGTTGCTGGTCTTGTCGCTGGCGGTGTTTATCCAAGTCCGTTCCCGTACGCGGATGTCGTTACCACAACCGTTCACAAGACCCTTCGCGGTCCGCGCAGCGCCATGATTTTTGCCAAAAAAGACGAGCGCGAACTTGATAAAAAAATAGACAAAGCGGTTTTTCCGGGACTTCAGGGCGGGCCACACCTCAATCAAATTGCCGCGACTGCTGTTGCGCTAAAAGAAGCTGCAAGTCCCGCATTCAAAAAGTATATCGCTCAAATTGTAAAAAATGCCGAAACGCTAGCGGCCGAACTCAAAAAACTCGGCTGGAAAATAATTTCCGACGGCACGGACACTCATTTGATTTTGGTGGATACATGGATGAAGGGGAAAGGGATTTCAGGCAGTGAGGCGAGCGCCCGGCTGGAGAAAGACGGAATTATCGTCAACAAAAACACAATTCCCTACGAAACCCGCTCGGCTTTTGACCCATCGGGCATTCGGCTCGGAACGGCGGCCGAAACGACCCGAGGCAAAAAAGAAAAGGACATGGTTGAAATCGCTCGCCGAATCAACCGGATTTTAAGGAACAAAAGCTGATACAATTACGACATGTCACTGATTTTAAAAATAATCCGGCTAAATAAGGACTTACCTTTGCCGTTTTTTGCTCATCCCGGTGATGCCTGCTTTGACCTGCTGGCCAACGAAAAAATGACCCTTGAACCCAACACGCGGGTGCAAATTAAAACCGGCCTAAAAATGGAAATCCCAGACGGTTATGTCGGTTTCATTTGGGATAAAAGCGGTTTGTCGCAGAAAAGCGGTTTGAAGACCCTCGGCGGCGTGGTGGACTCAAGTTTTCGCGGCGAAGTTCTCGTCGGCATGGTCAATCTTTCAAAAGAGTCGTATACATTTGAAAAAGGGAATAAGGTCGCCCAGATGTGCATTCAAAAACGCGACGATGTTCACATCGTTGAAGTTGAGGCACTTTCGGAATCGTCTCGCGGAGAAGACGGCTTCGGAAGCACCGGACGCTAATCGCCGGTTTGTCAGTCCGGTGGTGGCAGAAGCAGCCGCAGTTCTGATTCTCCAATTAGCTCAACATTGAAAATGATTAAAATTCGCGAAATTATTGCAGATGAATTGAAAAAACTTTCAATTGAGGCCGAAGGCGCCGATTTGGAGCATCCAAAATCTTTGGCGAACGGTGATTTTTCCTTTTTTGTGAAGGACAAATCGGTTAATTTGGAAAAATTATTCCACGGAAAACCGCCATTGAAGAAAATAGACCACGAATATGTTGAAAAAACAGAAATCGCCGGGCGTTTTATAAATTTCTATCTCTCAAAAAAGTTTTTCGCGGATATTCTGGAAGAAATTTTGGCGACTGAAAAAAATTCCGGAATAACCTCGGGAAATACTTTCGGCAAAAATGACAATCTAACCGGCCAAAAAATCATCATTGAATATACCGACCCAAATTTATTTAAGGAGTTCCACATCGGCCACCTCATGAGCAATGTAGTGGGGGAATCGCTCTCAAGAATCATTGAGTGGAACGGGGCAAAAGTAACTCGGGCGATTTACCAAAGCGATGTTGGTCTTAATATCGCGAAGGCGATATGGGGGATGAGAGAACAAGGCATGAAATCCCCGCAGGACCAGACAGAGTATTGGACGTCTCAAAAAATAATAGAATTTATTGGCCTAGGATATATTTATGGCTCGCAGTTATACGAAGACAGCTCACATGAGGACAGTTCGTGCGCCAAAAAAGAAATTGACGAACTGAACAAAGTCATATACGAAAAATCCAACCCCGAAATCAACCGTTTATATGATTGGGGCCGTAAAATCAGTTTGGAACACTTTGAAGAAATCTACAAAAAACTCGGGACAAATTTTGACCTGCGTTTTTTTGAAAGCGAAGCGGCGCCGGTCGGTCTTTTGGCCGCTGAAGAGCTTCTTAAAAAAGGCATTCTTGAAAAAAGCGAGGGCGCGGTAGTTTTCAAAGGCGAACAATACGGTTTGCATACGCGGGTTTTTGTCAATTCTCAAGGTTTGCCGACATACGAAACCAAAGAGCTCGGGCTCTCAAAAATGAAGTTTGACAGGCAGGACTTTGCTCGGTCAATCGTCGTTACCGCCAATGAGCAGAACGATTATTTTGACGTGGTGCTGAAGGTTCTGGAATTCGTTGACCACCGAGCGGCAAACAGGACGAGACATGTCAGCCACGGCATGCTTCGTTTTGCCGAAGGCAAGATGTCTTCGCGCAAAGGCAACGTCATTACCGGCGAATCCTTAATTTCTGATGTTGAAAAATTAGTTCAAGAAAAAATCAAGGACCGAGATTTGCCAGCCAGCGAAAAAGCAAAGATCGCCGAGTGGGTCGCGGTCGGCGCCATCAAGTATTCAATTCTCAAACAATCGCCCGGCCGAGACATTATTTTTGACTTTAACAAGTCCTTGTCTTTTGAGGGCGACTCCGGGCCGTATTTGCAATACACTCATGCTAGAGCTTGTTCGGTTTTGAAGAAAGCGGACGAAGAGGGAATTGAGAGCAAAGTTGGCGAAGCGTTAAAACTTCAGGAACCAATCGGCGAACTTGAGCGGCTGATGATTCGTTTCCCGGAAATGGTTGAACGGGCCCAGAAAGAATCCGCACCCCAGCTCATCACGACTTTTTTGACTAATTTTGCCTCAACCTTCAACCGCTATTACGCTGAAAATATTATCGTTGACAAAACCAGACCCGAATCATCCTACCGAGTGGCGCTGGTTCGCGCAGGGAGGGCTATTTTAAAAAGCGGTCTGTATCTTCTAGGAACTGAAGCGCCAGAGAGGATGTAGATTTATTAAAACCACCCCACACAACAATCTTCTGTATGGGCCAAAGGGTGCCCAAAAGAAGATTGTTGTGTGGGGCGGTTTCCTTTTTGCCAAACTATCTCAAAAAAGCTAGTATTTTAGCTGAATATGGCTGCAAATTCCCGGAAATTTTTTAAAAAAGGAGCGACTTCCTCTGCGGACGCGAACCCCAAAAGCCCCGTCGCTCTCGCCGAAGAAAAAATTCTGGATTTTTGGCGCGAGAATAAAATTTTTCAAAAAACACTGGATAAGCCGTCGCCTGCCGGTGATTATGTTTTTTATGACGGTCCGCCTTTTGCAACCGGCGTACCTCACTACGGCCACATTTTGATTAGCGCGATAAAAGACGCCGTACCGCGCTATCAAACAATGCGGGGCAAACATGTTGAACGTCGTTGGGGTTGGGATTGCCATGGTTTGCCGATAGAGAACATCGTTGAAAAAGACCTCAAGGTCTCCGGTAAAACTGAAATTGAGTCGCTCGGCGTCGCTCGTTTCAACGAATACGCCAGAAGCAAGGTTCTGGACTTTGCTGGCCAATGGGAAAAGACGATAGAACGAATCGGTCGCTGGGTTGACTATGACGGTTCATACATGACGATGGACAATTCGTACATTGAATCCGTCTGGTGGGCATTGAAAGGCATTTGGGACAAGAATTTAATTTATGAAGGCACGAAGG
>ERZ1292623.5414-Hain-H51-01um-R1-5414-length-10205-cov-4_pt1 | contig 10205 bp, 9 predicted proteins | sample MGYA00564398_ERZ1292623 | MGnify/ENA primary metagenome ERZ1292623 (study PRJEB36523, sample SAMEA6512633) | groundwater metagenome | collected 2019-01-07 | study: AquaDiva: Metagenomics assemblies of 32 groundwater samples
ATAGGTTTGCATACTATTGATGAAGTATCACATCTAGAACATTCAGCACAAGTTTGAAGCACTTGATTTGTATCAGTAGATTTACATTGATTATTATCACAACGCCAAATTCTATTTGTGCCAATTATCTGATTACTTTCACAACGACGATTTATTATTCCATGGTTTTCAGGAGTTTCACAATCAGAAGTCTTTGTGCATGCAGGAGGTTCTTTGCATTCTCCAGCTTCACAAATTTTATTTGCAGGACATTTATTAGTTCCTGCACAAGCTCCACCTGAACAACTATAAGTCTTACAAGGATCAGTACCTGTGCAAGCAGCAGCATCATCAGCAACATTTTCTCCAGTAATAGCATCACATTTTTGACAGGCAGGAGGAGTAGGTTTTCCTGCGCATTTATCAGGATTTGCAATTATTGTTTTACAATCAGCATCACAAGTTGCAGTATTCGGGGGGTCACATTCTTCACCAGTATTAATATTTCCGTCACCGCAATAACTTGTTGCAGGTGCACAATAATAATCATCAGGATTTGGTGGTCTAAATTTAACACAAATAAGACCAGAACCGCAGTCACTTTGTGTATTCACTGGATTTGGAGTGCACGGTTCATTAATCATCCCCCCAGAATTAGCATAACACTCTGTAATACTGCCATAGGATCCACAAGTTCCAGGTCGATTATCTTCTGTTGTGCAAGGAGAACCAAGAGGAGCACACACTCCCTGCACAGCAACCCCTCCAAACAGCCAGTTAAAAGATAAAAAATCACCAAAATCCATAACAGTCTCTCCACTTCTGTTATTATTATAATAATAAACAATTCCAACAACCAGCAATAACACAACAGCTAATAAAACTAAAAATAATTTGCTCTTTACTATTTTTGAAGTTTCATTTTTGTTAAAAAATGAACTTGCTCTCTTCCTCTTTTTCATGGATTAAACAATAAACTCTGGTTTATAAATATTTCTTTTAATAATTACTTTATTATAAAAAATTATTAAGATACTCTAAAATTAATCGATAATTCAAAAAATAAAGGCTGTTCTTGTCAAGAACTCTAGGATAACCCCGAGCGTGTGAGCAAAAGCATTTTTAGTAATCCTTCAAAAAAGAAAATGCTTTTGCGAATTTGAGTTCTTGATCAGACAGAAAATTGTCATTGTGTATCTCCGAATTAAAATAACAGAGGGTTACAATGACAATTTTCTGTATCTATAACAAAGTTAATCTTGTCGTGCTTAAACTCTAGAATATAAATTTCCTAAAAAAGCTGCTAAGCTATTTCTCCATTGAGATGTTGAAGAAGTCGCAGGCCCCCATCCATCATTATCAGACCCTGGAGTTGGTGGTGGACTTGGTTGAGGAGTTGGCTGTGGAATTGGTTGAGGAATTGCACCAGGGCAATTTCCACAAGTTCCGCCTTTCACACAACAGCCATCATTAATGATGCTTGTCTCAGATTTCTTGCAATTTGCACTAGGTCTATTTCCTATCTGAGGATTTGGATTTACTGGCTGAAGTTGAGCTTGTTTATCCTGGTAGACAAAACCAAGATTATTTTTGTCTAACATTTCATAAATATAAGGTAATCCTGCATAAAGAGATTGACCTCCAGAAACTCCATTATCTACTCCAATAACATTGCCGTTTTTATCAAATAATCCTCCCCCACTTCTTCCACCAACACCAGCAGCATTTATCCAAATTTGATTTCCAGAATTAGAACCTATATTTGTATCTCCAAAAACACAAGCTCCGCCTTTATCACAACCAGTATAATAAACCTTTTCCCCAGGCTGAACAACAGAACCTTTAGGAGCAAGTGGAGCAACTTTAAAATCACTAAGCTGAGCTGTAGGAATAGCTATTAATGCGACATCTCTATCATAATCTGAAATAGAAACCGCATATCCATCTTGAATATTTACCTTATTATTTCCAACTAAATCAATAACTATAGGTCCTGTTGAAGTATGCTGTCTAAAAATATGAGCACAAGTTAATATCAATGCCCATCCATTTCTTGAATCAATAATAGTCCCTGACCCAGTATCACTTCCAGAACCTTGCTGATTAGTATCATAAATCTTTATCCTTACATTAGAAGATTTCAAATCATTTTCCAGATTATTAGGATTTATTTGATTTTGGTTATTTGTAATTGGATTATTCTGTTGATTCTGATTGTTTGTATTTGCATTATTATTATTATTTGTGTTAGAGCTAGGAAAATTCTGTTCTATTAAACTTGTATCTGGAACACATTTTCCAGATTTCCAATCACAAGACTGACATTGTTTACATCCTATGGCATTATTGCAATCAACAATTCTTTTTTTACCTTCGCCACAATCTTGTTCCCATTTTCCACATTGTTTGTTATTGTTTTTACAAATTTCTTTATCAGTCAAAGGAATTTTAACAGGAACAAGATTAGGATTAGGCGTTGGTGTAACAGGCGGCTGAACAGGTGGTTCAGGTCTTGGTATTGGTAGGGAAGGGAGTTGAGAATTAGCAATAGCTTTTTTTATCATATTTTCTAAAGCACTATAACTTGTTCCTCCAGTAATTTGCTCAAATCCTTTTCCATTAACAAAAGTTACAAAGGTAGGAATTTTACCTATTCCATATTTTTTTGCTATAGCAGGATCAATTTTTCCTGTACCACTAGGGTCAACATTTACTTTTTGAACATTATAGCCAGCAGCAATTAATGCCTTAATAACAGGATTCATTCCCATGCAAGGCCCGCACCAAGTAGCATAAAAATCATATAAAACAACATTTTTATTTTGAGCATTAGAACTAACAGCACCAGCCCTAAAAATCCAGGAGAAAAAATTCCAACTGCCAAGATTGCTCAATCCAGTCTCAGCAGGTTTTTCAAAAGTCTGGAGAGTACAGACTTTTTCACAGCAGCCAATACTGCCTGAAACATAAGGATTGCTTGAACTTACAAGATTTATATTTAAAATTACTAAAAAGAACAATATTACAAAAACAAATACACCTAAAATCAAAATACTTCCAATAATTTTTGAGTTCTCTTTTTTTCTAAAAACAGAACTAACCTTCTTCCTCTTTTTCATAAGATTATTAAAATTCTATATATTATAAATATTGCCATAACAGGCATTTAATATTAATTTATACAGAATAAAAAACTACATCATTTATGATGTAGTAAGATAGCATAGTTTTTCATTCTGTTTCATAAAGTATTAAACAAACCACACCTTTTAAGGTGTGGTAAAATACAAATACTTTATGATATTCTAAACACCTGTGTTGCCATATGCCTGTCAGAAACAAAAACTTTTGGGCAAAGATCTTTTCTTTCCTTTTATAGACTAAATGCACTAAGTGCAATTAAAGGAGTATTATTATTCTGAGAAAGATGAGAAAGAACAAGATATTTTAATTTTGAAGAAGCATTTTCAAGAACAGAGGTTGCAGATTGAAAGTTTGACAAATGTCCAATATCACTTTTAATCCACTTTTTTAAAAAATAAGGATAAGGCCCGTTATCCAGCATATTATTATCATAATTTGATTCTAGAAATAAAGCATCAGAATTAGAAATGTTGGCGAGTACATTTTCACAGCCATAGCCAACATCAGTTATTATTGAAATCCTTTTTCCATTAAAAACATTATATGAAACAGGATCAGCAGCACGATGTGATTTTGAAAAAGCCTCAACTTTCATTCCACCCAGATCAACAGTCTCATTATTTTTTATAAAATTAATTAAATCTCCATCACTGCATAAAAAACAGTTCTCAGCAGTTTTTTTAGTGGCAAAAATAGGAATATTAAATTTTCTTGCAAAAACATCAGCCCCTTTAATATGGTCAGAATGCTCATGGGTTATAAAAATTCCCTTAATTTTATCCGGACTTTTACCAACAAGGCATAATTTTTCAACAATTTTTTTTGCACTTATGCCAGCATCCACAATAACCGCAGAATTAGTCTTACTATTTTCAATATAAAAACAATTTCCCGACGAACCCGAAGCAAGTGCACATATCTCCATCTTTTTAAAATTTCTCATATTTTTAAACCCCAAAATTTTTTAAAAATTTTGATGTTTTTCATGAATTCAAATCAATGAGAGTTTAAAAGCTTATCAACTTACCTGCTCTATCCTGAGTTCTTTAGTTATTTAAAAAGATTTATATGTTTAGTTGAATGATTATCTGTTTAAAAAAATTAACCAAAAATAAATTTACCTTGAAACCAGTTGCTTAATTCTCTGGTGCATTAAAGGTTGGTGAATAATCAATTTTTTCAATTTTCTTTAAAGATTTTTCAAAATAATACATTCCGAAAGATAATTAATGTCCAGAAACTATCTGAATAAATATGAAAGATTATAAATTTTTTATGGGTGTTTTGATGGAATCAGATATTATTGTTGATAAACCCAAAACAAATTACATTCATATAATGGATATAGAAAGGGATTTTCAATTAGGAGAATATTTTAAGGTAATGATGCATTTATCATGTCTAATTGAATCTAATCTTACAACTCTTTCAATTTTAAAACTCCCAATACCCCCTCAAAATTTCAAAGCAGAAGAGGTGAAAAAAATACAAAATCTTCCACTCAAATTATTGATAGATTGGGTTGCAGGAAAACCAATTCCTAAAAATAAACAGCTTGTTTGTTATCCTGATAATTGGGATATTCCCCTAATTAATGAAAAAGAAAAGTTAATTTTAGAAAATTTAAGAGAAATAAGAAATGATATCGCCCATATCTCTTATTTAACATACGATAAAAATTTAAAAAAAGAAGTTGTTAAAAAGGTTATAGAAGATGTTACTCCAATTCATGAAAAGTTAGTTGAAAAAATAATAAATCTAAGAATAATTAAAAATTAGTAATTCTATTTTAAACCTTTCAGTTTTATTTTTGAGAATTAGCAATTTGTATAAGTTCAAGCCATCGATTAGGAGTTTCAAACTGTAAAGAAGGAATAGCCAACTCTGAAGGAGTTTTACCTTTTAAGGCTTCATGAGGTTTAACAAAATTATAAAAGATTTCTATACCTTTCATTAAAGAATAAGCACTATCAACAGAGCCATGAAATCCCCTAAAATTCTGTGTTCTCTGTCTTATTGTATTATGCAATCTCTCAACCCAGAGATTAAACCCTTCTCCTTTTCTTTGAGTTACTATCTTATGAGCCACCTTATATTTTCCTAATTTATTATTATAACCCCAATTTTGCTTAACAATATTCTCATACGCAGTTAAACCATCTGTTGTGCAGATTTTAACCTGTTCGCCGGTTTTATCTTTAATGTTTGATAAAACCTTTTTGATTGAGTTTTTGCTTCTATGTTTGACATAAGCAGAATTAATCATAAATCTTGTTTTAACATCAATTCCATCAATAAACCAATTCTTATCAACCCCTAATTTTTTATTGTGAGATTTCCTTCTATGATATTCCATTTCATCTACTTCTATGTAACTACCTGTTTGAATTTTTAAATTATCAGTAAAATTAGCAATCTTTAAGCTAAACTTTCTAATCCATCTTAAAATTGTGCTATGGTCTGAATTGTGTGGGAAAAATGCCTTAAAATGATTTTGCACTTCTCTTGTGCTTAAACCCCTGTAAAATAAATCTAAAGCACAAGTTATTTTTTCTGGTGTATTTCTCATCTTACAGAATACATCATTAATAAAAGTTTCAGAGCAAGATTTACAGTAGTATCTTTGGACTTTACCCCTATTATCTGTTCTTCGCTTTCCCCATTTAATTATTTCTTTGCTCTTACACTTTGGGCATATTATGTTATTTGTCATTTTTATATTACTTTATTTAGTATAACTATACATAGTAATACTACTATATAAATGTTTCGTTCTTAAAGTTATCACTATTAAAGTATTACTTCATATAGTAAAGATTTATAAATGGAAAAAACATATATTTTTATGCCAGAAATAGAAATTTGTGTAAAAGGATATAAATGTAATAATTGTGGTAATGAATGGCTACCAAGAAGCCCAAAGGAAAAACCCCTCATTTGTCCGAAATGCAAATCTGCAAGATGGGATAAAGAGCCACGAAATAAAAAGAAAAATAAATAATATCCTTTTTATAAAAAGATGAAAGATATAGAAGAATTTGAAAATAAAATTATTTTAGGTGATTGTATTGAGATAATGAAAGATATGCCTTCTGGAAAGATAGATTTAATTTTCGCAGACCCACCTTACAATATAGGCATAAAATATCATAACCATGATGATAAAATGCAATATGAAGATTTTATTAAATGGTGTGAGCAATGGATTAAGGAATGTGTAAGATTATTATCTGATAATGGTTCTATCTACATAGCTATTAATGATGAACACGCCGCAGAAATTGTTATGGTTTTAAAAAAATTAGGATTAACTATGAGAAATTGGATAATCTGGCATTACACTTTTGGGCAAGCACAAAAGAAGAAATTTAGTAGAGCTCATACACATTTATTATATTTTACAAAAGATAAAGAAGATTTTATTTTTAATCCAAATGAAATAAGAGTTAAATCTATTAGACAAAAAATAGGCGATAAAAGAGCAAATCCAGAAGGAAAAATGCCTGATGATGTCTGGGAAAATGGAATTAGCGAAGAAGATGACGTCTGGAAAATATCCAGAGTAGCAGGCACTTTTCACGAAAGAATAAAGGGATTTCCTTGTCAAATGCCCGTTAAGTTATTAGAGAGAGTTATAAAAACATCTTCTAATAAAAATAGTATTGTTTTTGACCCCTTTTCTGGTAGCGGAACTACTCCTTATGTTACTAAAAAATTAGGTAGAAAATTTATAGCTATTGATAAATCCCCAGAATATAAAAAAATTTCAGAGAACAGAGTTAAATCTATTCTTAATTTTTAAATAAATCGCAAGGTTTTATTTTAAATTGTAACATATTAGCAGTTTTCCTACCAGCATCTCCACCTTTTCTTTGCATAGTTATTCTACCAATATATAAACTTCCTTGAGGGCTTATTTTGATTTCTCCTTGAGAAAACGTGTTCATAGCAGTATTAATATCTGTTAAAACCCAAGAGGTTTCATTTTTCTTTGTATCATATCTTGTAACCAACATCCAATTTGCAGCAAATTTATCATTTCCTTTTATAATGTCTGTAACGATTAACACATTATTTTTTCTAAAAAAAGTTAATAATTCTTCTCTTCTATCATTATTAAATTCATCAAGAAAAAATCTTCTTTTATCTCTAAGAGAATTGTATTTCTGTTTTGTTATTTTTCTTTCTTTTAATAATTGTTCGGGTGAAATTTCTCCAGTAAAAATCATGAGCATTTTGACAATTTCTTGAGGTATTTTCCACATTTCTTTATAGCTTTTTACCCACCTTTTATCTGCTTGATTGTAATCCGCATCATTATTTGCTTTTTTAATAGAGATATTCTGAACTGAAATAGCTTTTTTTAGTGTTATCAATACTTTAATTTGAACATCAGTTTTATGTCCATGTAATTTGATTGCTTCAACTTTCTTTATTTTTTTAAGATTATAACCCATAATCTCAAGCCATTTTTTAGCTTCTCTATCTTTTTTCCAAGAATTAAACTTTTTTACTATAGTATCTTCATTAGCAAATCCGCCTTTCGCAGTTTCCGAGCCAATTCTCACTAAGTCATTCATAATAAATCTAAGAAATACAAACTTAAAAACTTACCTACCAACCTTTAATGCACCAGAGAAGTTGCTTAATAACCTTTAAAAATGACAAATTCTTTTGAATTTTACTAAAAAACAGAAAAGAATTATTATCATGAATAAAGACACTAAAATTTATTTAAGCCTAGTAATAATAATCATATTAGTTATTGCAGGAATTTTTATTTATAAAAATATAAATAAGGAAACTCCTCAGGAAAAAGTAATGAATTGTGTTGCATCAAAAGCTACTCTTTATGGAACTAAATATTGCCCCCATTGTAAAAATCAAAAAGAAATTCTTGGAACTTCTCTTAGTTTATTTGTAAATATTGACTGCCTAGATAATCCTGAAAAATGTGATGAAGCAGGAATAGACAGATATCCAACCTGGAAAATCAATGGAAAATTATATCCTGGTGTAAAGTCTATTAATGAATTAAAAAAATTAACTAATTGTGAAGGTTGTGATTGTGAAAATTGCCCATTAAAAAATGTAAAAAATATTACAGCAGCAGACTCAACAACCTGCACAAATGCATCTGATACCTGCATAAAACCAATTGATTCTGCAACATGTTCTTCGAATAACACATCAACCAATATACCAACTCCTGCAGAACCAAATAAAAAACCCTTCACAATACTTTCAATAATACTGCTTGCAATTGTTAATGCAATGAACCCCTGTGCTCTTGCAGCATTAGTCATGGTATTAATCTCAATTTTAATTGCCAATGAAGAAAAAAGACATAAGGTATTGCTAGGAGGCTTAGCATTTACATCAGCAGTTTTTATTGGATATTTTATCTATGGAATAGTTATATTGCAATTATTCAGAAGTTTTGCTGATTTTACATCATCAATCGCAGTTTATGTTAAAAGTGGATTAGCTGTGCTTGCAATTCTTTTAGGATTATTTAATATTAAAGACTACATAAGATATGAACCAGGCGGAATAGCAACTGAAATGCCATTAAGATTCAGACCAAGAATGAAACAAATAATAAAAGCAATAACAAGCCCAAAAGGAGCATTTTTTGCAGGAATTTTTGTAACCCTATTCCTTCTGCCATGTACAATGGGTCCTTATTTAATAGCTATTGGAAATCTATCAACAGAAGGTGCACCAGGACTTTTATCAGCAATTCCCTATCTTTTATTATACAATCTTATTTTCATAATTCCAATGATAGCAATAACCCTAGTAACCTATTTTGGTTTCTCAAGTGCAGAGAAAGTAGGTGAATGGAGAGATAGAAACATAAAGAAAATCCATCTTGCAGCAGGAATAATACTTGTTGCACTTGGAGTTGCTATCTTAACTGGGTTAATTTAAATAACTTTATATATTCTAAAACAATCATTAACTCATGAACTTAATCTGGCTATATTCATTATTAAGCGTATTTATAGTTAGTTTAATCTCTTTAATAGGTATCTTTACATTAAGCATAAAGCAAGAAAAGCTTAAAACAATTTTAATTTATTTAATAAGTTTTTCAGCAGGAGCTTTATTTGGGGATGCTTTTATACATCTACTTCCTGAATTAGTAAAAGAAAAAGGATTTACCATTATATCTGCAATTTCAATAGTATCGGGTATTTTAATATTCTTTATTTTAGAAAAATTTGTCCACTGGCAGCACTGCCACATGCCAGTATGCAAAGAACATATTCATTCATTTGCATATATGAATCTTGTAGGAGATTCTTTGCATAATTTTATCGATGGACTAATAATTGCTGCAAGTTATATTGTATCTGTTCCTGTTGGACTAGCAACAACTCTCGCAGTATTGCTTCATGAAATTCCTCAAGAAATAGGAGATTTTGGGGTAATGATTCATGGAGGATTTTCAAGAACAAAAGCTCTTTCATTAAATTTCATAACTGCACTAACTGCAGTTTTAGGAGTAATAATAGGATTATTATTAAATAATTATTCAGAAAATATAAAATACTTCATTATCCCTATTGCAATTGGTGGATTTATCTATATTGCAGGAAGTGATTTAATCCCTGAATTACATAAAGAAACAAATATTAAACGTTCAATTATACAAATAATTACTTTTATATTGGGTGTTTTAATAATGCTTTCTCTTTTGTTATTAGAATAATTTTGTAAAATCACCAAACCCTTCGGGTTTGTACTCCATCCTAAAGGATGGAGTTTGTCGTGAGCAAAAGCATTTTAGTATTTTTTCTTTATTTGATGAAATGCTTTTGCGAATTTGGTTTGGTGAGACCCGGGAAAAATCCGAGTATCCATCCGCCGCATAAATGCAGCGGATTTTTCACGAGGGTTAAACAGAAACTAATTCTCTTGCAGCAGGAGGATTCCTATATTTAGTTTTCTTTGATTTAATCCCAGAAGTTCTTGAAGAAAAGAAGAAAATAAAACTAATAATAAACATCGTAGCAATAATTCTTGGATTATTGCTTTTGCTAAGTGCAAAATATTTAGCTAGTTAAGAACTTCTA
>ERZ1292623.2779-Hain-H51-01um-R1-2779-length-15350-cov-30_pt1 | contig 10204 bp, 11 predicted proteins | sample MGYA00564398_ERZ1292623 | MGnify/ENA primary metagenome ERZ1292623 (study PRJEB36523, sample SAMEA6512633) | groundwater metagenome | collected 2019-01-07 | study: AquaDiva: Metagenomics assemblies of 32 groundwater samples
ATGGCCGCGCTGGGCTGGTTGCTAAATCTGGGATTCGCCGCCGGCTCCGGCGCGGCGCAGGCCACGACGTTCATTGAAAGCGTCAACGACGGTCAGGGCGTATCGATCCCGGTCAACGTCCGCGACCGGAGAATGACCGTTGGGGCGGAGTCTGTCCGCTTGCGGCAGGAGGTTTCGTGAGCCGCGAACGCTTCAGGGTCGGCGACCACCTAATACTCGACGAGGAGAGCGGCCTAACAGTGTGGGCGAGCGAAGTTGTCAAACAATGGGACGGGGTTGTAGTCCGGCACGAATACGCCGACGTGCGGCAACCGCAATCGATGGTCAACCCGATCGTTATTGAACAGACCCCAGGCCTGATCCGCGCGGTGGCCCTGACCACCGCGTTCGTTTGCGCCAGTTCGTACGGGACCGTTGTTAACGGGACCACCGTGAGCGCCAAGGCTAATGCCGCGTCTCACCTGTTCGATTCGACGTTTGTGCCATGAAAGTAGAATTTATCGTTCCGATACCGTCTGAACTGGGCAAGACATTCTTCTACGTTATCCCGAGAATTACTGTTCCGAACGATTTTGAGCCGCTGGATATTGTTCCAACCGTGACCAATATACTTACGTTCACCTACGATGGAGCTTTGGTCGGAGATATTTTTATTGCGCGCGGCATCATTCCGCTAGCTCTGTCTACCGAGACCGTGGAAATATCATGGATTGCCATACTAACCGAAACCGGGTTGGCCGAGATTTCTGAAACGGGCTTAAAAAGAATAATCGGCGTTCACAGAACGACAGACCTTACTTGCCGGCGGATTTTAACGCTGGTGCCGAAGAACGCCCAGACAAGGCACTACGTTGATATCATTGACGGCACTGTAATCCCCAACACGCTGACTCCACAAGAAATGGAAAAGGCGGAGATGGACGCCAAGTGGTTCGCAAACGCAACATTCAGCCACACGATCCAGTCGCCGATAGAATTATTCCCCTTGGCAGCGGTTGGCCGCAGAATCAAGGTAGCAGGTCGCCCAGTAGCTTACAAAATAGGGCAATTCCACGTTCTGCCAGGCGCGGTTATAACCCTATGAGCATAGGATCAATCCTCGACAGAACCAAGGACTTCTCCATCGCGGTAGACGGTGGGGCGCATCACGGCACATGGTCGCGCGAGATGGGGCGGAGGTTCCGGCGGACCTATGCTTTCGAGATTTGCCCCACGGCTTATATACAGTTGGTTACCAACGTCGCGATGTCGTTTTTACTGGAGACCGTGACGCCGCTCAACGTAGCCCTTGGGGCCGAGGACAAAGAGGTTTTCTTCTGCGGGGACAAGACCCCGTCGTCTCCAGTCAAGAGGGTCTACCCGGCTGACGCGACCGAGAGGGGCACCCCGTCGATCCCTATCCTTATGGTCAGGCTAGACAGCCTCGAACTTCCTAGCCTTGGGTTTCTTAAGACCGATCTCCAGGGGTACGATTATTTCGCGCTTCTCGGGGCCGAGAAAACCATTAATAGGTTCCATCCAGTGATATATCTCGAGATCGACCCTCCGTCGCAAGAGACGTTCGGTGTTGTCGGGAAGGCCCAGGAGCTTCTTACTCAATGGGGGTACAAGGAATTGCTGAAATTCGGTGATGAGGCCCTTTGGGGATTTAATTAATGGCGGTAGCCAACGTTCGCCGCACGGCTCTCCAGATAATCAATACGGTCCGCCTTAAGCAAGGACTTTTGGGCGTTACCGGATTCGATTCCGACACGCATACCAATCTCCTGCTAAATCTTCTGAACGAAGTCATAGAGGAAGTAACGGACTTCTCGGACTGGCCCCAGTTATACCGGGAATACACAGTCACGGCCATTTCATCCGTCGATCAATACACCATAGCGTCGGTGTCTGCTTCGGCGGACATCAAGAACCTATCCGAGATTTCCTACGGGAACAGATCGAACCCATTACAGTGGGTGACTGTCGAGGAAATGCGCTTGTTGAGGCGCGGGTCGAGAACCGCGACAGGGGAGCCGACGTTTGTTGCCCTAATGGGGACTTCCGGGTCGGAACCGTTCGTTAGGGTACACCCGGTCCCGATCACCGCCGACGTAACGACGATGTCGGTGGTCTACTACAAAATGCCGAGGCTACTGGTAACCGCCGACAACACGGCTGGGGTTGTCCCGGTCTGGCCGGCGAGCCTTCTGGTGCAAGGGCTTTACGCCAAGGCCCTGCTCGACGAGAACGAGGGAGTCCAGACCAAGCAATTCGACGCTGCTTATGCCGAGTTTCGTAAAATGCTTATGGAGGTAGACAACCGCCTTGGGGCTGACACCGGGCCGATGTTTGTTAAGATAGTACCGAGGGTCTAGCCTTGCTCGGGTATATCTATATCCCGTTCAGCCATAAGGGGCTTGCCGATTCCAGAAGCCACGTCAGCCACGGCATGGGGTACTCCCACAATCTTGACAATCTAATCATCAGCGGCATGGGCGTTGGCGAGAATCGCCCGGTCATCAATCAAATCCTTGTAAGCGCGTTCCCAAATAGGGTTTCTTCGATACACGAGCATATTAACGCCGTTGGGTCGAGTACGTACTATGCCGGGGCCAACGGGCAACTGTTTACGATTACGGTAGCTTCTGGTGCCATAAGTCAGCCTGTCACAGCCACTGCTCCGTCGGGCTATGACGCCGCCAGGCGCATACGTTCGGTCCAAATGGGCAACCGTATGATATTCTACAATGGGACCAACAGGCCATTCTGGACGGAAAATGGGACTACATTCGAGGAACAGCGCGCACTGACTGGGTTTGGCTCGGCTACTGGAATCACATCGGCCCTGTCGCTACTCGATAATGGTATTGTGAATTGGATTCTCGAACCCATAGCTGTTAACGATATCGTATATAATCGTACCGAGAACGGTTTTGGTGTCATAACGGCCATCACCACGGGCCGAGTGGATCACACGGCAATATCCTCGGCCGCGACTGGTATTGGGATCATAACTAACATATCCTCCGCCGGACACGCTTACGAGATAATCGATACCGTTGCTCTTAACGTCATACCGGCTGATGGCCCGCTGAACGACAACGTCGGTCTGGCCGGGGTTGCGACCGGGGCCGGGCAGATAACGGTCAGCGGCATGACAAATTGGTTCGCTACCGAGGTTAGGGTCGGGGACTACGTCCGCAACCCAACCAGAAGCGCCATTACTCAGGTTACGGCTATCGCCTCGGCCACTCTAGGGGTCAACGGGATAACCGGCCAAGTCTGCGGCGACTCGCTCCTGTTTCTAAAGGGCGCCATGCCGATTCCGTTCTTCAGCCATATCTTCTTTGATCGCATGTATTCAATCGATGCTCGCGATCGTTCCAAAATTAGAGTCTCGACAAAGGATGATCCGTCTGATTATACGACTGCCGGCGGGACGCTCGAAAGCATGACGATTGCCGCCGGCAATATGGCGGCGGACGCCGAGCGCTTCCTGCAGATAACTTCTTTCCGGGACAATATCGTGTTCGGTGGCGAGAAGAACATCATAATGTTCATTGGCGGCGATCCGATTGCCGATGTCTCTGGGGCCGCGATAGATTTCAAGATTTCGACCATTATACCGTCCGGGATCGTATCCCAGGACTCGATGACTCCAGTCGGCAACGTGCTCTTATTCGTGTCGCGGGACGGCGTTCAAGCGGCTGGGTATCAGATCACGCAACAAATAGCTGTCAGCAACATTACAGAACAATTGGCCGCGACAACCCAAGCCGATCTTAATCAGGCTCTCGCGGTCAGCGCTGGACGTGTAAGGCTGGTTAATTACCCGCGTAGACAGCTTGCCATTCTTAAAGCCAGGACGACGGCTAATAGAGTTCTTAACTACACGATCCAGTCCCAGTATCGGGGTAAGGCCACGGAGGCCTCCTATATAATGGGTGGCCGCGCGACGTGGACTACGTTCACTGGACAGATGGCCGGGACAGACGCCGAGATGGTTGACTCTCAGGGCAGGTTCTTGGTCGCTTATCAATCAGCATCGGTTGATTTCATCGGTGAGTTCGACGCAATTCGCCAAACTAGCGCCGCTACGCCGGACCGGGCCTTGAACAACATGACGTGGGGTGTGCCGGAGATAAGTCTATCGGATGAAAGCGGTAAGGGATTCAGCCCATATGTTCATCACGGAAAATTCATTCAGCTTCATTGTGAAACTATGTCCGGTAATAATCCGACCGTGACAATAGAGGTCGAGAATGAACTAGCGAGTTCGGCCTCGGTTGCGGACTCAGTATCGTTTACCGTCGGGCCGACCGGAACAGAGGAGAACAACCTGGAGACTATTATGAAGATCGCCACGGTGATTCCGCCTAACTCCGGGAGAAAGTTTCCGTTGAGATGGCGCGGATCAGAAGTTGAATTTGACACAACCGTGTCCGGCCTATCCCCGTTTGGATTCAAGGGACTTGGGGTTTGGGCTACCAAGAAAGGAAGAAACTAATGTCTTTTTGGGATTCGCTCTCAACTATACTGAGTGTTGGAGCGCCGATTGTCGGCGGTCTGTTCGGGCGACCGAAAAACAAGCCGTCCGCCGCCGAACAGCAGATGATGGCAAATGCCACGCAGTCAGCGAACATGGCTCGGGCAGCGACAGACCCGAACGATCCGATGTATCGGAACCTAGTAAGAATGGAGGAGGAAACCAGCCGCCGGGACATCTCGGAATCCGTCAATGAGATGCTCAGGCAGCGCAAGAGAATGTCGCGCGGCTATGGCGGGGGCACCGGAGGGTACTTCAGTTCCGACAGCGGGGACCAGAACGTCTCAAAGGCCATAGCTAGGGCCGGTCTGGACGCAGGTGATCGAGCAAGGGGAACAGCTAGGAACACCCTGTTGCAGGGATCGCAAGCCCTGATGGGGGGCGCTCCGGCGCTACAGAGCGCGGCTCAAATGAGCGGGCGGAGGTCAGACCAAAGGGGCCAGTTTATAAGTAATATCGGAGCGGCCATCGGACAAGGAGCCGGGTACTACACCGACGAGCAGAAGTCCCATCGAGAGGATGAAAGGGAGCGTCGGCGCGAAATACAGCGCCGTAGAATGCAACAACAATCTTACGGCCAACAACCAGGAAATTATTAATGCCGACGACTCAGGGACCGCGCCGTGGGGTTGGTTACGACTCCAGCCATGATTTCGGGGATGTCTTGAACATGATCCGCGCCAAGTCGATGTGGCGTGGCGAGCCGGTGTTTGATCAGCCAATGGGTCCGCCAATGCCAGCCCAGGAGCGCGTGGCGGCTGTCCCGGCCGTGCCACGGGTTGGAGTACCGTCGCCGCCGATCCCTAACCCGATGACCACCACGCCACCGGCGGAACTGGCGCCGGTGACTAGAGCCGTGGCGCTTGAAGACCCGGACCAAGACCAGGGCACGGAGGAGTTGCCCATGCTCTCTCCGCAAGTATCCCAGATACAAAAGATGCTGGACTCCCAACCGCGCGACAATACCGCCCCGGTGCAGTTCAGCCCGGAGAACATAGCCGCCGCGCTATCGTCCTACAAGGATCACAAGGATCGGATCACCAATAAGCTCAGACAAGGAGCAACCCTACAGGACATCGCGCAGGCTTTCGCGATGGCGACAGGGAGCCGTGGGTCTTACGGGGAGGCGATGAACGCCATTCGGGCGCAGACCATCGCCGAGCAATCCGAGATGGCTAAACATGAAAGTAATTACTTCAAGGACTATCTGTCGGCGGCCAATGCCGCGACTCCGAAAACGCCAGTCAGCAAGGGCTTTGGCGTTTCCAGTACGCCAGGCGGTGGATCCGTAAGGATCAATAAGGACACAGGTGAAGTCGAGCCTATTCCAGGCACGGGCCCAATGAGAGAGAAGCCGTCTATTCACCCAGATGGCATGGGAGGGTTTGTGATCTTCGACCCGAACACTCAGACGACCAAGCCTGTTGGGTCCAGCGGTGTAGAGCACAGGCGCCAGATAGCCGACGAAAATGAACTTCTAACTCCAGAGGCGGCTGGTATGGTACGGGAGGGGACCGGTCTTGGACAGAGGGCAAAGGGGGTGCTAGGCCAGGTTGCCTCTACGATCGGACTCGATAAACAGGCGCAAGAGATTGCTAACACCCCGAGCCAAATCGCGGCAACGGAGATAAGAACGGCGACAATAACCCTTAAAAATATGTTCCAGTCCAGGGGGAATCCGTCCAATCTGGAGCAAAACCGCATACTTTCCAGGTTGCCTGACCCAGACGCCCTGTTTGCAAACCAATTCGAGGAGGTAAACAAGCTCCAGAAAACCCTGCAAATGGTTAACCGCCAACAGAATATCCTATCCGGTCAACTGGATACCGGAGGTTTAGACAAGGCAACAAGGTCGAGAATTATCAACGAGTACCGTCTAATGGAGGACGCGGCGGAGATGATAAGGAAGATCGGCAATGGTATCGGCGGCGGCCTAAAATCTACCACCGGAGCCGTCCCAGGGTCCAGGGAGAACCCGTTTAGCGACCCGCGCCAAGTCACCGCCCCAGGACAATACGCCATCGTTAACGGCACGCTCTCGGTGTCTAAATAGATGGCCTATACCCCGAGATTCGAGCCGGTCGAGATCGAAAAATACAGGCCTACCTTCGAGCCTGTCGGACCCCCGACAGAGGAGGGGTTCATTGCGAATCTATGGGAGGGAGCGAAGCCATGGTCTAGCGATACCGTGCCAAAGTCCGGGACGGACAGGATTGCCCGCGCGGCTGGCCTAGCTGGATCTCTAGCCTTTCCTGGCGGTGCCATCCTTAGGGGTGTCGGACTCGGGGCCAAGGCTTTGAAGGTCGGCGGTGTCACTGGGAAGGTCACGAAGTTCCTTACCGATAGGTACACCGGGGGCATTGGAAAGACCGCCAAGAATATCGCATCCGATGTCCCGGCGTTTGCCGCCGGAGGCGCTGCCAGTGAAGCCCTAAGCCAAGAGGATGTCGGGCCTGTCGGGCAGTTTGCCGGCGGTGCCGCCGCGTCGACCTTGGTCGGAATGTCCCCAACTGTTGGGGGCATCAAGTTACTGAAGAAATTGGCTGGGGATGCCAGTGGCAGGGCGGAAGCAGGTACTAAGGGGTGGATCGCCGAGGAAATCAAGAACGCCGGTCAATCGGTGCCACTGGGCCGGGCCATTGCCGCCAAGGCCAGGATAAACGACATTAGCGCCGGGGAGGCGGCTGCGGCTGGCGGAGGCGACCCAACCACGCTACTTAGTGCCCAGAAGAGCATGGAAGCGGCGACAAAAGCCCAGTCAGCCGTGAGACAGCACTCCAACCTGCGCAAGGCCCAGGATTGGGTTAAGGGGATGTACGGGGAGGAAAACGCCAAACTAGCCGATCTGTACTTCGTTAAGCCGTCAATCACCGAGGCTTTCAAGGCTCTAGCGAAGGTCGACAAGGTTTCCTCCGGCCAAGCTATAAGGGCCGGGGTAGAAAAGACCAAAAACGCCATTAAGGCCCAATACAACGCCAAGTTTGCCCAGTCCGGGGCGGACAATATCGACGTTACCGAGGAGGCTTTGGGGGCGTTTGCCCCGGCCTTCGCCGATCCGAACAAGGCAAACTATTTCAAGACACTTCTGCCTAATATTTTCGGCCAGGCGAAAGCGGTGGGGAAGACCCAGAATAAGACCATTGGCATCATGGAGAGGGAGTTTGGGCCGTCGCCGGACGGGATTATCAAGCCGGTCAACTTGGCCGACTACCGTGCCCTGATGTCTAAATTGGCAGCCGAGCAGCGCCGGCTCGGGGCCCTGAACACCACGGAGTCCGTTACACAGTACTCATACGTCCGGCAAGCCCAGGCCGCGATTCATGACGCATGGGATAACGTCATCGCGCCGAAATACGACCCAAAGTACAGTGGGATCATATCCGGATGGAAAAAGGACTACGCGGAAGTCTTCCGTAGGGGTCCGATAGAAAAGCTGTTAAGGAAAGACGGGTCAGCGGCCTACAGGACGCCGGACGAGAAAGTCGCGGAGAGCCTTTTCAACCGTAATAACATCCAAGGCTGGCGGACCCTAATGGGGATGACTAACGACAACCCGAATCTCACCAAGGCTATACAGGACTCGGTCAGGGATAACCTCGCTCGCAAGTTCGATATCGACGGGAATATATCGAAGGCAAAGTTCGACTCTTGGGTGAAGGACAACCTCGATCTTGTCGACTCCATGCCGGTCGGGATGAGAGGTGCCACGCTCGATATGCAGTCGGCGATCCGTGGAGTACTGGTGCGAAACGCCGAATTGGCGGCAAGGGAGTCGGCTGTCGAGACGACAGCGTTCGCTCATGTTGTCCAGAATGTAACCCCCGGCATGGTTACTCCGAAAGATGCCTTGGCGACAATAATGAAGTCTCCGGCCCTGGTAAGGAAACTTGCCGAAAACGCAAAAGATATTCCAGGTGGAAAGGGTGCTCTTCTGAGAGGGATTGTCGATTCCGTATCCCCGGAGAAGGACCTGTCGAAGATAGCTACATTCTTCCAGGACAACATGGGGTCGCTTCAGCCGTTATTTGCCTCGGCAAAACATCAGACCGATTTCCGAGACGGGGTCATGCTCCTGTCTGGGCTGCAAAGATCCCTGAAGGAATCTCTCCCTGGTATGACGGCGGAGTTCGGCGACCAGTTCAAGGCCACGCTCGGACTCGGCGCTGGGTCTCTGGCTTCGAGATGGTACAACTTTCAGCTAGGTAAGGTCGGACTGCATTTCTTGATTCCGGAGTTGGCAAGCCGGCTATGGTCCGTTAAGACCAAGAATGCCGTTCTAGACGCGGCTTACAGGATGCTATTCGACGAGTCGACGGCGCGTACTATAACGAGGGATATATCCACCGGGCAATCTAGCCCGCTGGCGACCAGGATTATAAATCGCACTATTTTCAACCTTGGCCTAGTCGGGCTGTCCGAATAGGCAGGAGCGGAGGAAGAACGATGAACAAGAAAACCCATGAAGGCAAGTCTGGCAAGACCGCGAAAATGCACGGTGCGTCCAAGGGGACCGCCAAGACCAAGACCTCGGGATCCTACAAGATCGGGGCGACCAAGTACACCGGCGTCCGGGACTAGAGTGAAAGCACCGTGGCCGACCACCGTGACAGTCGTTCTGTTCCTAGTCCTCTGGGGCCTGTTAACCCTGGCGATTGCTACCGTCAGGGCCGATCATTTGCGTTGCGGCGAGCCTCACGCCTCCGATTTTAGCCCACTGCCTGTCCCGGAACCTCAGATAATCACGCCAAGGATAAAATAGGAAAAAAGAAGGCCCTGGCAGCCTACTAGTAGCGCCGGGGCCTTCAGTCTTCGCACAGGGCCGGGGGGATGAGCGGCCCAGCAATTTGGACCGTAACAGGAGCCGGAAGTTTTGTCAAGCGAAAAGTACGTGTCCGTAAAAATTCTTTCGACGCCCAGAAAGTGCCCTAAGTGTGGGGGTGTCTGGAACGATGCCGGGCCTAAAATAAAGCGGATAACGCTGGTGGTCTGCCCTATTTGCGGCAAAATGATGAAGTCCAAATACAAGGGCAACGTTTATTGCTCCAGGAAGTGCAATGGGGCGGCCAAGCGCGGCGCGGCGTACAAGCGTAACGAGATTATACGCGCCCAGGTCGCGGTCATGCGCCGCGAGGGCATGAGGTGGCTTGAAATATCGGTAATGTTAGACATCGGCATTGACAGGTTGAAGGGTATTTGGTACCGTGGCGAGCATGACCAATCCGTTGCCACGTACCGACCACAAAGGCGAGCGGCAATCAATCGCGCTCCTACTGAAGTATTGGCGCCCTAAATGGAAAATACTGTACGGCCCGTCTGGATTCGTGGGCGACCAAGCCAGGTTCCTGGAGTCCTACGGCTTCATCATGGCCAAGTACGAGCCGGGGAAGAAAACCGGCGCTGTTCTTATCAGACTTCCTAACCTGCCGACGGCGGAAAGCGTCAGATGGTTGACGGAAGTTGTCTTAGATGGTGGACTGGACGAGGTTATAGTCCTGACTGCCATAGAACACTTGCGCCACCCTGGGTTCCTTTGGGTCTTCCGCCGGAAGCTGCCAGCACATATTTTCATGGTCCCGACACAGAACTTTTGGTGGGTAATATGGAAAGCGGACCACTCCGGCCTGCCTACATTCGAGATAGCCGTATAATGGCTGGGAACGACTATAGGATAATCTA
>ERZ1292623.4618-Hain-H51-01um-R1-4618-length-11225-cov-4_pt2 | contig 10204 bp, 15 predicted proteins | sample MGYA00564398_ERZ1292623 | MGnify/ENA primary metagenome ERZ1292623 (study PRJEB36523, sample SAMEA6512633) | groundwater metagenome | collected 2019-01-07 | study: AquaDiva: Metagenomics assemblies of 32 groundwater samples
CGAAGTTTATAAAAATTTAGAGACTATTTGGAAGCTTAATATTAAAAAACTTAATAAGTTAATAAAAAATAGAATATACATGGTTTATGATTTAATTATTGTTAATGGTGCTCCTGGAAGCGGAAAAACTACAATTTCTAAATTATTACATAAAAGATTAGATTCTGTATTTATTGATTTCGGAGATAATTTAAGAACTCCTCATTTAGATATTTTATGGAAAAGAGCAAGCAATAAAGAAGAAAATATGACTTTTGAAAACTTGGCATTTATATTAAAGAATTATATAAAAAATGGATATAAAGATATAATAATAACAGATTTATCAGATGAAAAAGTATTGAAATTAGCAAAAATATTCTTGAAAAATAAAGTATTAATCATAACCCTATTGGTAGATAACAAGGAATTAGAAAAAAGAGTAATAAATCCAAAAAGAGATAGTGGATTTAGAAACGTAAAAAAAGCAATAGAACACAATAAACAAATAATTGAAAGAAAACAATTAAAGAATGAAATAAGAATAGACAATAACCAAAATAATCCGAAAAATACAATCAAAAAAATAATCAAGATTATACAACCAAAATAAAACTATATTTTCTTAATTTCTTCATTAATCTTTTCTTGAAGAATTTTAGGATTTTTTCTGCAAAAATGTTCAATAGTACTAGCTGATTTATGAGCATGTTCATACTTAATACCTTTCTTCATAAGATTCCTTTCATGTAATTCATGCAATAAAACAAAATCTCTCTCTGTTCTCCTGATATCATAATCTAACCATAACTCATTTTTAGGAACAAAATCATAAACAAAATCATGACCTCCCTCTGTAAAGTCAATGAATAAATAATCCCTTACTAAACGCCCATTAACAATATAGACTTTAATTTTTTTACTATATTTTTTTAATAAATTTAAATGAATCTTTTTAATAAGAGTTTTTTTATCATATTTTTTTTCATGCTTTAACCTATATGATCTTTCAAATTTATCAGCTTTATCAAATGCAGAATCATAATCCATACCATCTTCCATTAATTCAACTTCTTTAAGAAGATTCTTTATATAATATTTAATTTCATTCGTATTACCATATTCCTTATCAATCCAAAGTTCTTTTCTTGGAATAAACCTAAACCTAGAATTCAGACCAAAATTATTAAATTCTTCATTAATATTATCACGAATATATTTACCATCAACAATCCAGATATCATGATCATTTATAGTTTTATATTTCTTAATATAAGGTTTTTTCATTTTTTATATTCTCTTCTTAATATACTGTAAAGATTATCATCATGGACTTTCTTTGTTGATTCAGGAATGCTAGCTTCTCTTTTTCTTCCTTCATATTTAAAACCTAATTTCTTTGCAATAGCATTAGAACCAACATTCTCTACAAAAGCAGCCATCTCTAGCCTATTAATCTTCAATCTATTAAAAACAAAATCCATAACTGCTTCAACTGCTTCTGTTATTATACCATTATTCCATTGAGATTCAGAAAGCCAGAAAGCCAACTCTGCAGTATTATTATCAAAGTCCATCTCATTAAGAATAACTTCACCAATCAACTTATCTTCATTTCTAACAGTTATTGCAAAAACATACTCTTCCCTTGGAACTTTTTTAGAAGATTTAATACAATGATTAATCCATTGATTAGCGTCGGATTTCTTGAAAGGAAAAGGAATGCCAAGCATAAAAGAAGAAATCTTAATATTATTCATATCATTATATAAATCATTTAAATCAGATCTTTTAACTTCTCTTAATATCAACCTCTTTGTCTTTATTATCACACTATAATTAATTATATGACTACTTATTAAGTTTACGATAGAAGATTTTCTAATTATTTAAACTCCATCAAATAATTTTCTAATAAAACTGTAAGATTTTCAAAAAATCATGAGCAATACTAATTAATTCTGTTTCTTTAATACAAATATGAAATTTGAATATTCATTTCATTATATAAAAAGTAAAAAATACAGGCCAGATATTGATGATTATTCTGTTGAATATTGTATAATAAATTCAAATGTAATAAAAGACAGGCTTTGGGATGATGTCCTTAATGCAATAACAATAATCCCACCTTCAAACAGAATGTTAAAAGTAGTATATAAAATAAAAGGAAAACATATAAAAATACTAACTGCTTATTGGTTATAATGGGAGAAAAAATGGAAAAATGGTATGATAAAGAAGAGGACATCCTTTCAATAAGAATAAATGATGGAACATACTGGAAAAGTATTGAATTATCTAATGGTGCTGTAATTGATATAGCGAAAGATGGTTCTATACTTGGAATTGAGATATTAAATGCCAGCAAAGTATTCTCTAAAGCTAAAGAAGTCATTAAAAATGTAAAACAAACAGCTTAAAAATTTATAATCAAAAACTTTAATAAACAAAGATAAATAGAGATTCTTATGCAAGACAAGGAATTAGGATTAAAAATAGGATTAGAAGTGCATCAACAATTAGATGGAAAGAAACTATTTTGTAATTGTCCTTGCATAATAAAAGATGAAAAAGCTGATTTTACAATAAAGAGAGAATTAAGAGTAAGCTCTTCAGAAACAGGAAAAACAGACAAAGCAGCATTATATGAAAAATCAAAAGGAAAATATTTTATCTATGAAGGATACAATGATGGCAATTGTTTAATAGAGATAGATGAGCAACCTCCTGAAGATGTAAACAGAGAGGCATTTGATATAGCATTACAAGTAGCGTTATTATTGAAGGCAAAACCATTAGATGCAATACAATTCATGAGAAAAATAGTAATCGATGGTTCAAATATATCTGGTTTCCAGAGAACAGCATTAATAGCAACAAATGGAGAGATAGAGACAACATTAGGAAAAGTAAGAATCTCAAGCGTATGTTTAGAGGAAGAATCAGCTAAAAAATTAGAAACAACAGAAGAATATGTAAAATATAATATATCAAGATTAGGAATACCATTAATAGAAATAGCAACAGAACCTGATATAAAAACTCCAGAACATGCAAAAGAGACAGCAGAAAAGATAGGAATGATATTAAGATCAGTAAAGGGAATGAAAAGAGGATTAGGAACAATAAGACAAGATATAAACTTAAGTGTAAAAAATAATAACAGAGTTGAACTAAAAGGATTTCAAGATTTAAGATCAATACCTAGAGTTGCAGAGAATGAGATAAAAAGACAGAGCGAAATATTACAAACAGGAAAAGATGTAAATTCAGAAGTAAGAAAAGTTGAGGATGATTTCAGTACAACATTCTTAAGACCAATGCCTGGAGCTGCGAGAATGTATCCTGAAACCGACGTGAAATTAATAAAGATAACAAAAGAGTTATTGAAGAAAATAAAAGTTCCAGAACTAATAGCAGAAAAAGTTGAAGGATTAGAAGAAAAATATAACATTTCAGCTGAACTAGCAAGAGAGATAGTAAAATGTGAGATAGACTTAGAAAAATATGTAAAAAACTATCCAAAAATTGAAGCTAGTGTCATAGCAAAGACAATAATAGAAGTTCCAAAAGAGATAAGGGCAAGATTTGATGTTGATCCAGATGTATTGAATGAAAAACATTTCAACCAGGTATTTGATATGATAAATACAGGGAAATTACATAAAGCGTTCATAATAGATGCATTACTAGAACTTATAAGGAATGGACAGATAAAACAGGAAAGATTCAAAGAACTAGATGATAAAGATATAGAGTTTGTAATAAAAGGAATCATAGAGAGCAATCCTGGATTGGCATTTAATGCAATAATGGGAGATGCTATGAAAAAATTAAAAGGAAAAGCAGATCCAAAAAAGATAGTAGATACAATAAAAAAATTAACTTCTTAGAATTCTAAAGTCCCTTGTCTTGATATGCTAACATTATAACCTGCTGATCTTAATAAAGTATATTGTGATTTAGCATAAGCCTCAGAACCGCAAATGATTATAGGATGATTTCTCAAGTGAGCCAAACTTCTGATATTAATAACTTCATCAGATTCAATATGAGCATGTGTAGATTTAAGATGTGCAATATCCCTTTTTATACCCACTATTTCTGGAAAATCTTCAACAGATAAATTATTTAGACTGCCAACTATAATAACAAAGGGTTTTACTCCTACAAGGTCTTCATCATATTGTGGAGATGAGATACTTCTTTCAACTATATCAGATAAATGTTCCATAGGCATAGTAAAAAAGAAAAATTTAAAAGAGTAACTATAGGACAAAGATAATGGAAATAGTGAATTTAAAGCCAAAAAAACATATAATAGTCTGTGTCAATGAGAGAGAAAATGAAGACTGTTGCATGAATGTTTGTGGAATGGAGTTATTTTTATATCTTAAAAATTATGTTAGAAACAATGGATTAAGTGGGAGTGTCTGGATAACAAGATCAAAATGTTTAGGATTCTGCAATAATACAGGAGCAGTAGCAGTAATATATCCTGAAGGGAAATGGATTACAGAAATAAAAGAAGATGATTATGATAATATAATAAAAGAACTAAGATTATTCTGATTTATTTAATAAAGAAGAGAATTCATCAACTTTTTCATCAATCAAATCTAAAGCTTTAGTTAATATTTCTTCACAAGGCAATTTGCCCCAAGACTCAACAGTGAAAATGAAATCTTTTTCTGAACCTTCAACCATAACAGAACCTTGAGGGTCTGCAACATCAACACAAGCCATACATAAATGACAAGCTTCTAAATTTACTATTTTAACTTGTTTACCATCAAGAGCAAAAACATCAACTGGACATGATTTAATAACTTCTTCAGGATTCTTTATCTTATCTAAAGATATCTTAGGATAACCTTTATAGAAAATATGAGCTGGAGAGAATTTAGCGTGTTCTTTGCCTGTACCTAATGAAGCTGTAGCCTCGAATTCTACTTCCTGACCTTTCAATAATTTAACTAAAAGCATCCTAGGATAAACAATCTTGATAGCAGGATCTGAACATTTCATATCAGAAGCATAAACAGAACAAGGACCTTCAACTTTTAGTGTTATTGTTAATTGACATTTAGCACAACCTGCAGATTTACATGAACATTTATCAGGCATGTTATAAGAAGATAAATCAGTTGTCAAAGGAACTAAACCTAACCTGTGAGCTAACATCTCATCGAATAAAGCTGAATTGTTCTTAGTGAAAGCAACTTTTTTAATAGCGATAGTAGGGACATCAGAAATAATAATCCTTCTTAATGTGTTAACAAATACAGGATTTGAGTCTTTAATTAAGAAAGTAAGTTTATTTTCTTTTTTATCAAGTAGTTTTAGGTCCATTTTATATCAAAAAGTATATTGTGTAGACTAGAGATTCTTTATAAATGTTTTTGTTTTAAATAGAAGATTCTCATAAAACTTATAGAAAGGTATATAAACTTGGTTATATCAATATAATCATGATAACTATAGAATCAAAATTAAGAGAATGGGGAAGATCAACAGGATTAGTAATACCAAAAGAAGCAATAGATAGAGAGCAATTGAAAAATGGAGATAGTGTTGAAATAATTATAATAAAAAAAACAAATGCATTAAGAGAGACATTTGGAAAATTTAAATTTAAGAGAACAACAGATGAAATATTAAAAGAATCTGACAAGGAGAGCTGGGATGAATGAGGAAAAATTTTTCTTTGATACATATGCATTCTTTGAGATAATAAGAGGAAATCCAAAATATGAAAAATACAAGAATGTTATTGCAATAACAACTATATTTAATCTGGCAGAACTTAATTATAATCTTAAAAAAGAAATGAAAGAAGAACTTGCAGATGAATTCACAGAAAAATATAAAAATTATTTAATAGATGTTGAACTTAATGATATAAAAACAGCAATGAATTTAAAGAAAAAACATAAACAATTATCAATACCAGATGTTATTGGATATATAATCTCAAATAAATTAAATGTTAAATTTTTAACAGGTGATGAAGGATTTAAAGATTTTGATAATGTTGAATTTGTTAAAAAGTAATTTATTAGAGATTTTTAGAATATGAAAAATTAGGTTCTGGTTGAGGAATTGGTTCTGGCAATATTTCTTTTATTTTTTCTTTTAATCTTTCTTTAATAGATTTCTTCTTAGGTTTTGGAGGAGGATTCCCAACATTAGATCTTGATAAATAATGACCGCCAAAATAAAGTACATTACCAGTAGAGAACATAAATAGATTAGCCCCTTTAGTAAGTTGTTCAGTGTTTTTGTTTATTATCCCATTGACTATTTCACTTCCTGCAAAAACAGAGAACATAAGACCAGGTATAGTATATAACCATGCATGGAAACCTTTTGCGAATATGATGCTTGCTCTTTGAGGGATATTATACTTGGCTTCTAAAGATAAAGAACCTTCAAGTAAACTATGATGTTTTGCCCACCCTAAAGAATACATTACAGCATAAGCACCTAGACATACACTTGCCATAATACCAGGTGTAAAACGCACCTAGACATACACTTGCCATAATACCAGGTGTAAAACCTTGATATGAAATATCTAAAGCAGAGGAAGAAGCGTATGCTAAAGCTGCTGCGCCATATACATAACTTTCTAATTTGTCTTTACTACTATAAGTCTTCTTCTGCCAATAATCACCAATTTGGGAATGTACTTTAACAAGAGCATTATCTACTTTATCCACAATTGTTCCATAATCAGGATTGAACTTATCTTCTAGTGACATATAATAATTAATAAAAATAGATTTATAAACCTTACTAGTAATTACCTAATAGTAGTTAACTTTAAATAATATCTTAATATAATAAAAACAGGGAAACATATATAAATAAAACAAATAAAAGAAAAAATGATGCAAGAAACTCATATTCCAATGCCTTCAATACCAAAAGAAGTGCAAGAAAAACTAGATGCGATGAAGGCAAAATTAGACAAGTTCTCAAAAGAATTAGTAAAAGAAAATGAGAGCATACTAGGAATATCATTATTACCACCAGCAAAAATAAATCCAGAAGAGAGACTAAACAAAGAAGAAGCTGAGAAATTAAAGAACAGAATAAATGTATTAGTACTAATAGATGTAGAGACAAAAAAAGAATGGGCAAAATTAAGAGACGAATTAATAAAAAACGTACAGAAAAAAGCAAAAGAGACAGATGAAAACATAACACCAACAGTAATGGACATAGCAGAGGTAAGAGAGAACTGCTATGATGCAAAATATGAAATATTAGAGATGATAGGAAGTGGTGCTCCATTATATGATCCACAAGAATTCTTAGCAGCTGTAAAAATATCTGAATTACACAAAAGCATGGTATTGAAGAAATTCGACAAATACATTGTAAGTTACGTAGCAGTTGGAAGCTTATTCAGAGGGGATGCAAAAAGTTTCGATATAGATGTAGCAATAGTAATAGATGATACTGATGTTAAGAAAATGACAAGAGCTGAATTAAAAGACAAATTAATGGCAATAATCAGAGGAATGGGACATGAGGCTTCACAGATAACAGGAGTGAAAAAAGCATTCCACATACAAACATACATACTAACAGATTTTTGGGATGCAATAAAAGATGCAAACCCAGTAATTTATACATTCTTAAGAGATGGAGTACCAATCTATGACAGAGGGGTATTCATGCCATGGAAATTATTATTGAAAATGGGAAGAATAAAACCAAGCCCAGAAGCAATAGATTTCCAGATGGATATAGGTGAGAGATTAATACAGAGAACAAAAGGAAAAATGATAGGAATAATGGGAGATGATTTATATTATGCAATACTAAATCCAGCACAAGCAGCATTAATGTTATATGGAATAGCACCACCAACACCAAAAGAGACAATACACTTAATGGAAGAGGTATTTGTAAAGAAAGAAAAAATACTAGAGAAAAAATATGTTGATATATTAAATAAGATAAGAAAATATTACAAAGACATAGAACACGGAACATTAAAAGAAGTAACAGGAAAACAGATAGATGAATTATTAAAAGATGCAGAAGATTATATCAAAAGAATAAAAAGATTATTCGAACAAATACAAAGCAGAAGAGATAAAGAGACATTACAAGAAACATATGAGACTTGTTTATCAGTAGTAGAAGATGTATTAAAAGTAAATGAGATAAAAGTAAAAGATAAAAAACAATTAGTGAACTTATTCAAAAAACATCTTGTAAAAGAAAAGAAAGTATTTACAGAAAAGCAACTGGAAACTTTACAATTAGTAATAGATACAAAGAATTCAAAGAAAAAATTAAGCTGGCCAGAACTAGAAAAAGTAAGAAGAGAGGCAAGATTATTTATAAAATCATTAGTAGAATATGTACAAAGAAAAAGAGGATATGAATTCGAGAGGGCAAAAATAAGATTCAAATACGGAGAGAGATACGGTGAAGCAATATTATTAGAGAATATGAGTTACATAATAAAAGATCTAGATGCAACAGAAAAAGAGGTACAGAAAGCAACAATAAAAGCAGATGGAAGCCTAGGACAAGTAGAGAAAAGCTCAATGGAAGAACTAGAAAAAGAGATGATGAAAATCAACTTACCAAAAAAGGTGTTTATTAAGGAGAAAATCTTCGAGAGCTTAAAGAAACTATTTGGTTCAGATATCGAGATTTTAGTTAATTATTAGAAATGGCTAAATTAACAGCATGTGAGATATTTTCTAGAGAAAGATTAAAAGGCGACATGCTTTCTTTGTTTAAAAATATGAGAAAACCAATACCAGTAGATTTTGTTCTATTAGACTCTAATGAAACTCTTGAGGAACTTAGTTACTTAAGAAAAGATGCAGAAAAATTAAGAAGTATAAAATCCGAGATGATACAAGAAGCAGTAGATAGTGTAAATAATGTATATTCAAGATATGCTAATGGAAGATTAAATTTTAAACTTGGTAGAATAGAGAAATATTTTATATCATATGGAGATGGCACAAAATTTCCTGGAGATAATTCAGCAACAGCAGACAGATTTATTGTTAGAGTAAATCCATTAATTTATGGCGGACATTGCGGACAATATTATAATTATGGATTTATAGAAGTTTTACCTGAAGCAATTATAGAAAAATTTAATCATAAGATTATAGCACATGAGATAGGACACGGAATATTTGGTCACGGACATCACACCCCTGAAATTGGATGTCTAATGGATGAGTCTTGGTTTTATCAATCAGATAGATTATGTGAAGAAGATACTAGAACATTAGAACTAGCTTTAATCTAGAAGATGATTTTATTTCTTCTTACTTTCAATTCTTTTAGTTTTTTCTGGAGCATCTAAATAATTTTCTTTAGTTATTACTTTTTCTCCGCTTCTATTCTCAAGTTCTTTTCTTGCAATTCCAGCAACCTTACCACCTTCAAATGCAGCTTTCTTATTTTCAAAAAAACCTTGAGCGTTCTTATTCCTAGCAATTCTTGTTGTTGAGGCTTCACCAAGCATTGTAAATATTATTTCTAGATCGTTCATATGATCTCTAAGGTTTTCTTTATTTAACTTCTTGAATTCTTTATATTCTTCAACTGTTTTTCCGAAAGTTGCTTTAGATATTTCATTAGTCAATATTGCAAATTCAACATCTTCTTTTACATCACGTTTTTTCCATTCATCTGTCAATTCTTGTCTTACTGCTATTCCTCTGACTCTTTTCTCTATCCAATCATCAGAATAACCTTTAAGTTTATACAATTCTTTCATTCTCTGTTGAGATAATTCTGGATTTTCTATCTCTTGAACTCTCTCATAACCAACCTGAGCAAGCCATAACTTGAAAGGTTCTGCTTTCTTAGAAGGAATAGACTGGATAATACGAAACATATTATTAGTATTAGAACAATCAGTCTCCCTTAACTTACCATCATCAGCAACTAATTTCAACTGTACGATTTTTTCGTACGCTTCAAATCCTTCAGTAAAAAGTTTTATTTTAAGGTCGGACCAATATCTTTTAGGTATAGAACTATCAGTAAGAGCTTCAACTACATCAACAACAGAGAAATACCATTCATTATTGTGAAATATCCTTCTAATCTTTTTATCTTGAAATACAACTAAAGCATTATTTTCAACCATTTATATTATATAGATTTTAAAGTTTATAAGTATTACCTGAAGATAATTGAAAACTTTACAAAAATTACAGAAATACTT
>ERZ1292623.2638-Hain-H51-01um-R1-2638-length-15830-cov-4_pt1 | contig 10203 bp, 9 predicted proteins | sample MGYA00564398_ERZ1292623 | MGnify/ENA primary metagenome ERZ1292623 (study PRJEB36523, sample SAMEA6512633) | groundwater metagenome | collected 2019-01-07 | study: AquaDiva: Metagenomics assemblies of 32 groundwater samples
GAAGCTACAAAGATTTCCCATTTACATCTCCAGATATAAATAGAGTAGTTGGAATTCACCTTAATAAGAAATTTGGTACCGAAGCCGAATATAAAAATTCAAATAAAATTTGTTACATTGATATAACTGAAAAAGGAGCACTCATATATTCCGAGAAAATAAAAGGACTTGGCGGACTACCAGTTGGAATATCAGGAAAAGTTTTGATGCTTTTATCTGGTGGCATAGATTCGCCGGTTGCAGCATTTATGCTTATGAAGCGCGGATGCAGAGTTGATTTTGTACACTTCGCTCCGGAAACTTCAAACTCAATTGCAGGAGAGTCAAAAATAAAAGAATTAGTAAAAAAATTATCCAATTATCAGCCAAATACAAAATTGTTCTGGACACCATTTAAAGATTTGCAATTGAAATTAATTCCAAGAATTCCTGCAAAAGATAGACTTTTGGTTTATAGACGATTTATGTTTCGACTTGCAGAAAAAATTGCATTAACTAAGAAATACAAAGCTATAGCTACAGGCGAAAGCATCGGTCAAGTTGCATCGCAAACGCTGCAGAATATGAAAGTTATAGATTCAGCAATTGATACTCTTGTTTTAAGACCTTTAGCGGGATTTGATAAGCAGGAAATAATTGAATTAGCTCAGAAAATTGGAACTTATGAAATTTCAATACAACCATATGATGACTGTTGTTCGTTTATGATTTCAGAACATCCAGAACTTAAATCCGATGTAGTTAACTTAGAAAACCTTGAATTGGGCTTAAACCAAGTGGAATTGATAAAAGAAACTATTAAAAAAACAAGAACTGTAGTTTCTGAGTATGGCTACTGATACGTCGAAATATTTCTTAGTGCTTCTTTTAGGCATTGCTATAGGTGTATTTGTTGGATTGATGTTTTTACCGCCACAGATAGTTAATGTTCAAGTGCCAGCTCAAGAAACTATAATTCGAGCAGAAACGTTTATTCCAGCAATAACTAACGAAGGCGTTGGTACTATATTTCCATTTAGTGTAGAAGTAAAAGTTGGAACTGGAAAACTTCTAATTGATCTTGGAAATTTAGTTTTTATTGAAGATACGCAAAATTCAATTAAGAAAGCGCGCATAGTTGCTAGCGAAGTAACTGGCAAAGATATCAATAATTACGATTTTATTTACTTTAGTGATACTGCAGATTTGACAATAATAGGTGGTGAATCTGCTGGAGCTGCAATAACTATACTTACTATTGCAGCATTGGAAAATAAATCTATTCCTGAAAGAGTAATAATAACCGGAGCAATAACCGAGAACGGAAGCATTACTAAAGTAGGAGCTGTTGCAGCAAAAGCAAAAGCTGTTGGTGAGCGCGGCTACATTACATTATTAGTTCCACCAAGACAATCCGCAGATATATTAAGCGAAAAAGTTTGTGATGAAACAGATACTATAGTTATTTGCAGACAATTAACATCATCAAAAGTCGCAAAAGATTTTGTTGAAAATACTGTCGAAGTAAGTAGTATTTATGAAGCTTTGCCGTATTTCGGGTTAGAATAAAATGGATTATAAAAAATCAGGATTAAAAATTGGTTTAGAAATTCATCAGCAATTAAAGACACATAAATTATTCTGTAAATGTCCATCTGAAATTACGCAAACTACCAGTGATTTTACAATCAAAAGAGAACTTAGACCGCTTGCAGGCGAATCTGGAAAAATAGACGTTGCTGCACTTTATGAAAAGACAAAAGGCTTGCATTACATCTATGAAGGCTATAACAATACAACTTGTTTAGTTGAAATGGACGAAGAGCCTCCGAGCGAATTAAATAAAGAAGCTCTTGAAATTGCATTATTGATTGCAAAAATGCTGCATTGCAAATTTCCTGACGTAATACAAATAATGAGGAAAACAGTTGTAGACGGCTCAAACACTTCAGGTTTCCAAAGAACTGTTTTAATTGGAAAAAATGGATATTTAAAAACTAGCTCTGGAGAAATTGGAATCGAAACAGTAATACTCGAAGAGGATTCTGCAAGAAGAGTTACCGAAGATGCAGATTCTGTAACATTTAGACTTGATAGATTGGGAATTCCACTTGTTGAAATTACAACAAAACCAGATATTAGAACGCCGGAGCAGGCAAAAGAAGCAGCAGAACTTATTGGAAGCATTTTACGTTCAACTGGAAAAGTATTGCGCGGTCTTGGAACGATAAGACAGGACTTGAACGTTTCGATTAAAGGCCACAATAGGATTGAATTAAAGGGTGTACAAGATTTACGTAACATTCCGAAAATTATTGAGATAGAAATGGAAAGACAAAATAGTAATCCGAAAGAAGAGTCTCATGTTAGAAATGTAAAACCAGATTTAGATTCCAAATATTTACGCCCTATAGCGAGCTCTGCACGAATGTATCCAGAAACAGATTTACCAATTTTAGAATTGGATGGGAAATTGATTAAGAATTTGAAAATTCCTGAACTTCTTCAAGATAAAGAGAAACGATTTATGAAACTTGGATTGTCAGAAAGTTTAGCAAGTCAAATGGCGCGCGGTGAAGCTCACGAATTGTTCGAGAAATTAATTCACAAATATAAAAAGATAAAACCGAGTATAATTGCTGATACAATTGCATCAGTAGATAACTATGTGCAGAAGAAAACCGGACTGCATAGCTGTGCTCCAGATGAACAATATGAACTAGTATTTGAGTTGCTAGATAAAAATAAAATTGTGAAAGAAGCAATTCCAGATATTTTTATAGATTTTTCCAAAGGAATTAATTTCGAAGAAATTAAGCAGAAGTATCAGAAACTCAATAAATCAGAATTAGCAAAAGAAATACAGAAGATTAAAACAGAAAATAAAGATGCGCACGAAGGTAAATTAGTTGGAATTGCGATGAGTAAATTACGAGGAAAAGCAGAACCGCAACATATTATGAATTTGATAAAAAGGAAATAATGAGACAAATTATCTTGCGCTGTCAATTCTATCCCATGCATCCCGATAATGTTGTTGTTTTAGTTTTGTATCGGCAATAACATTAGCCCAAACATATAATCTCGCTGCAAATAATGGAAAAGTCCAGGCAAATTCTTTAGGTGTTTGAGGATAGCTAAGAGCTCTGTGCCAGCCCTGAACGATTTCATTTTTGAAACTTTTTACTCTTGGAAAATCCGGTGCATATTTGTTGAGAGTTTCGTGCGCTTTTGCAGTCCTGACTTTTTGCTTTACCCAATCACTAAAAGTATCGGGCCATTTGACAAATACTTGTGCTGTTGGTACATATGCAATTCTATAATTTTTCTTATAAAATATATAAGGAATAAACGCATCTTCTGCAACATCTAGTGGAAATTTATTTACTATTTTCGCTCTCAATGCCATCAAATAAGCAGAGCATTCTAGAAATTCTGCTTTGTCGTGCAGTTCCTGTCTTATGGAATGCGCACCAGCGTCGCAAAGCATATGCGACCAATAACCCAGCATATTATCTTTATTGTTAGTTGATATAACTCTGCCAGTTGCAACCCCTATATTATCATCTTCAAACACTTTTGTTATTTCTTTGATAGAATTTTCTCCAAGTATTACATCTCCATCAGTTAAAATTATCAATTCGCCAGTTAGCTTTTTCATAATTAAATTCAAGGCGAAGCTTTTTCCCTTTCCAGGATCTCTAAAGAACTTAACTTGCCCGTAATTTTTTTTGAACTTCTCAACAACCTTCTTAGTAGCATCATCGGGCGCAACTACAACTAACTCATAATCGTAAGGTATAATTTGAGTTACTATCGCTTTTATTGCTCTATCTATATTCGGCTCTTTAAACGAAGTTATTACTATTGATAATTCCACTTCATAACAACAAATAAAACTTTTATAAACTATACTATGTTTGATTGGTTATGGCAGCTTTGAAATCCAGCTATGATTTAATAATAGTTGGAGGCGGACCAGCAGGCTACACTGCAGCTATTTATGGAATTAGAGCTAATATGTCTACACTTTTGATTGCTGGCGAGAAAGCTGGTGGACAGCTTATGCTGACAACTGATGTTGAAGATTATCCAGGCTTTCCGAAGGGAGTTCAGGGACCAGAATTAATGAAACTTTTTAGAGATCAAGCTCTTAATCTCGGCGTTGATATAATTAATGAAGATGTTACAAAAGCAGATGCAAAAGGGAAAATAAAATATGCGTGGGCAGACAATAAAAAGTATTCTGCTAAAGTTATTATAATTGCTACCGGTGCGAGCGCTAAATGGCTCGGCCTGAAAAATGAACAGAGATTAATTGGCAAAGGAGTAACAAGCTGCGCAGTCTGCGATGGCGCATTTTTCAAAAATAAACCTGTTGCAGTTGTGGGAGGCGGAGATACAGCTATGAGAGAAGCAATTTTTATGGCTAATTTGGCTTCTTCCGTAACTATAATTCATAGAAGAGATGAACTGAAAGCACAGGAAGTTTTGCAGGATAGGGTAAAAGCCAATAAGAAAATTAAATTCCTTTGGAATACAGAGGTGCAAGATGTTCTTGGAAATGAGAAAGTAACAGGAATAAAATTAATTAACAATAAGACTAAAAAAACATCTGAATTAAAAATAGATGGCTTGTTTATAGCAATTGGACACAAGCCAAATACAGGATTTTTAAAGGGACAAGTAAAATTAGACGATCATAATTATATAGCACTAAAAGAACCAGGAGTTTCTACGAAAACAAGTGTGCCAGGAGTCTTCGCAGCCGGAGATGTCCATGATTATAGATATATGCAAGCTGTTACAGCCGCATCAGCAGGGTGTAAAGCCGCACTTGATGCACACGAATATCTTGAACAAAGTTAAAAGCTTAATTTTAGTATCTCTTATAAGCTTATTTTCCAGTTTTCTTATATGAAAATAGGCGTGCTTGTTACGTATTTCCATCCATTCCGCGATGGAACTGAAAACCAATGCTTGTCATGGAGTTCTGAGATTGCCCATAAGCATGAAATTCACATTTTTACCTCTGATAGAAGAGACAATGAAATTCTGAAAGATAAATATGAAGAGTATAATCATTTACATATACATCGCTATAAAACTTTATTCCGTTACAAATATTATTTATGCTGGAATTGGAAACTAATTATTGATTTGTTAAAAGCAGATTTAGATGTATTGCACATCCATAGCCTTGGTTTTATTCAGCAAGATCTCGCAGTTTTATTGCTGAAGATATTGAAACCTAAATTAGGAATTGTAAATTTCCCACACGGGCCATTTCTGGCAAATGAGAATTATAGTAAGCCAGTCAAATTGATAAGAGAAGTTTATCGAGTAATAGAAAAATATGTTGTTAATAGATTTTATGATAGGATAATTGACTGCAACGGCAACCAAAAAATTACTTGGATGCCAAATTATTTTCCGAATCTGGATAGAATAAAATACTGCCCTGATGGAATTCCTAAAGACAGATTTGCAAAAGTTGACAGCAGAGATTTCGCTGAGAAATACAACTTGAAAAACAAGTTTGTAATTGTGCATTTGGGAAGATTGGTAAAATACAAAGGGCAGGAACAGACGCTCAAAGTTCTGCCAGATATTTTGAAGAAACATAAGAACGTAATCTATATGATTATCGGACAGGATAGGGGCTATAAATCAGAATTAGAAAACTTAGCAAAACAATTAGGTGTAGATGATAATGTTATATTTACCGGAGAGATTTCAGAAGAAGATAAATTAAAAGCTTTTGATTCAGCTAAAGTTGTTGTATTTACAAGCGCACCTGGAACAGAAGCATTTGGCATAGTTACACTGGAAGGAATGGCCCGCAAATGTGCAGCCATAAGTTCAGAAATAATAGGAGGCAATACAGCGGTGCTGCATAACGAAACTGGTTTCGTTTATAGGTATGATAACTTAGATGCATTGAAGAGTTATATTTCGCAATTGATTGAAGACAAGAAATTACTGAAAAGATTTCAAGAAGCGAGTTACGAACGAGCAAGGCAGTTTGTTAATGAAGATATAGTTTGGAAATATCTTGAGCCTATTTATTTAGAGGCGTGTGCAAAATGAGAGTTGCTAAACTAACTAGTTTTTTTCATCCCGTAAAAGGCGGAATGGAAAATCACCTTTATTACGAAGGTCTAGAATTATTGAAGTTAGGACATAAAGTTATTGTGTTGACATCAGATTTCACACGAAATGAAAGAATAAAAGAAAAGAAAGCAAATGTTGATGGTATAGAGGTGAGGCGAATATTAACCTGGTTTAGATTCGGAAACTTTACTCCAATATTTCACATATTAAGATTTGCAAAAGAAATATTTGGTCTCGATTACGATATTTTACATATACACTCTTATCGGCAGTTTCACAATTTAGGAGTTTTTATAGCTAAGTTAAGAGGCAAAAAAGTAGTTCTGTCAACCCATTGGCCGGAATATCCGAAAGAAATCAGAGGAAATTTTCTGCACTTGATGACAAAACTAATAGATTATACAATTGGACCATTAATTCTGAGAAGCGCCGATAAATTAGTAGTCCAAACAGAAGCAGAAAAGCAATGGCTGCAAAATAGATTTTCCATTGCACCAGAAAAGATTGCAATTATACCTCCCGGCTTGCATAATTTCTATTTAGACAAAAGAAGCAAAACCAAATTTAGGAAAGAGCATAACATAAAAGAGAAATATGTTGTATTGACAATAGGACGCTTGCATAAAAGCAAAGGACTAGATAAATTAATTTGGATAGCTAATAAATTTGAAAATACAAAATTTATTTTTGTTGGCCCCGATCACGGACATCGTGAAGAGCTTGAGAAACTTGCGAAGGAATTGAAAGTTGAAAACAAAATTCTTTTCGTAGGTGAAGTTTCGGAGGAAGAAAAACTTGATGCGCTGGCTTCCTGCGATGTTTTAGTAATGCCATCTGACTACGAAGCATTTGGAATTTCATTAGTAGAGGCTATGGCACAAGGCAAGCCAGTAATTGCGCATAATGCTGGCGGAATGCCGTCTGTTATTCAGAATTATGGCTATGTATTTAATGATTTGAATGAACTTAATAACCAATTAAAATTGCTTTTAGCAGATAAAAACCTTAGAGAAAAGCTAGGAAAAGAAGGTAAAAAATATGCTGAAACACTTATTTGGTCAGAATTAACGAAGAAACTTGAAAACCTTTATATGACTTTGCTAAAACGCTCAAATGCTGAGGTGTGATATGATTATTAGAAGCAGAGCTCCGTTAAGAATAGGTTTTTTTGGCGGCGGTACTGATATTCCTCCCTATTCGTATGAACACGGTGGGAAAGTATTGACTGCGGCAATAAATAAGTATGCATATACCACTTGGCAGATTTCTGATAACAAGGATTTGACAGTTCATTCGCACGATTTGAACATAAATACTAAAGTTGAAGATTTAGTTTATGATGGAAAATATGATTTGATAAAAGCGACATTCAAATATTTGAATTTAAATAAGGGAGGACATTTTGTCTTGCATTCTGATGCTCCCGTAGGTTCAGGATTAGGAACGAGCTCAGCAGTAAATGTGAGTTTAGTTGGAGCAATCTGGGACGGTTCCGGCAAAGCTGCAGAGAAACCATTTGGTATGGTAAAAACAAGAAAAGAAATTGCGGATACAGCTTTTAAAATTGAAAGAGAAGAATTAGGAATTGCTGGCGGATACCAAGACCAATATGTGGCCGCATTTGGCGGATTTAACATAATTGAGATGGACAAAAACAAAAATGTTTATGTTATTCCATTGAAAGTTCCGAGAGATATTCAATCTGAATTACAATATAGTATACTTCTTTGTGATATTAAAATGCCAAGAATGAGTGGAAATTTAATTGCTGGACAAAAGAAAGAATATTCCGAAGGGAAAAATTTGGAGATTCATCATAAATTAAAAGAATTAGTTAAACCTGGAATGAATGCTTTGCTTAATGGTGATGTTAAGTATTTTGGAGAGCTTTTGCATGAAAGCTGGCTTGTAAAAAAAGAAATTGCAAAAGGAACATCTAATGATTATATTGATGCAATTTATAATGCTGCAAGAGAAACCGGTGCAGTTTATGGGGGTAAGATTTCCGGTGCTGGCGGTGGAGGTCATATGACTTTAATCTGCGATCCAACAAGAAAAGTTGAAGTGCAGAAAGCGATTATTAAAAAAGCGCTTGAATTTTCTGCAGGAACTGAAAACGTAAATAATTTAGTTGATTTCAAAACAGTATCTTTTGATGACAAGGGGTTGTATGTATGGCGGGTTTGAAAATACTTATTACGGGCGCGGGCGGCTTCATGGGTTCACATCTAGTTGATTTTCTTTATGAAAAAGGACACGAAGTTCACGGAATTTATTTCGGTTTAGTAGATTTGACAGATGAAATAAAAAATAAAGGAAATTTAGTAAAATTAGATATTAGAGATTACGATAAATTGAAAGAGTTAATAGCTAAAATAAAACCCGACCAGATTTATCACTTAGCGGCTCAAAGTTATCCAACAGTTTCTTGGAAAGATCCTAAATATACTTTTGAAACAAATGTTCAGGGAACTGTAAATGTGTTTGAAGCTGTTAAAGAGCTTGGATTAAAAACTAAAATTTTAGTTGCCGGCTCATCTGCACAGTATGGTTTTGTAAATGAAAATGAAGTGCCGGTGAAAGAGAGCAGAGAAATGAAACCTTTGCATCCTTATGGTGTAAGTAAAGTTGCCCAGGAAGGCCTTACTCACCAATACGCAAAAAATTTTGGAATGAGCGGATTTACTATGAGAATATTTAATACAACAGGACCGCGAAAAGTAAATGATGTCTGCTCTGATTTCACAAAACAAGCTGCAGCAATTTCATTAGGACTTCAAGAATCAGTTATTAGAGTTGGCAATCTAAATACGAGAAGAGCTATTACCGATGTCCGAGATGAAATTCGCGGTTTCTATTTGGCAATGGCAGAAGCAAAAGCAGACGGCGAGGCTTACAATATATCCGGTGCTAAAGCGTATTTGATAAAAGATATCTTGGATTTGACTTTGAAATATGCAAATATAAATCCAAAAGTAGAGATTGATCCTAAACTTTTGAGGACAACGGATGAGCCAATAATATTCGGGGATTCTTCCGTTTTGAATAATGTTACTGGATGGAAACAGGAAATTACCATTGAGCAAACCATTAAGGATATGGTCGATTATTGGAAAAAGAAATTATCCGCTAGCAGTTTAGATGTTAGCAGCAGAAATCTTGAAGAGGCGGCAAAACTTTTGCTCGAAACAAAATCACAGTCAGTGCAGATAAATAAAGCAGCAGAAATTCTTGTGGAGGCTTACAAAAAAGGAAATAAATTAATTGCTGCGGGAAATGGTGGCAGTGCCGCAGATGCTCAGCATATGACCGGCGAATTAGTTTCAGGTTTTTACAACCATAATAGAAAAGGGCTATCTGCTATTTGCTTGCATGGAGATTCTTCTGCATTGACAGCTTGGGCAAACGATAGAGATTATAATGACTTTTTTAGAAGAGGTTTGGAAGCGCATGGAACTAAAGGAGATGTATTTTTCGCAATTACAACGAGCGGAAATTCAAAGAATTTAATTGTTGCCGCTGAGTATGCAAAACAAAACGGCATTGTTGTTGTTGGTTTATTAGGTAAGGGTGGAGGAAAAATACTTCCGTTGTGTGATTATGCAATCGTTGTTCCACATACAGATACAGCAAGAATACAAGAAGCTCATCATGTTATTTATCACACTATTTGTGAAATAGTGGAGAAGAAAGTGTTTGAAAATGTATAAAGCAGTTTTTTTAGACAGAGATGGAACTATAACTAAAGATGCTACTGAATATTATACTTATAAGTTAGAAGATTACGGTATTACTTTAGGAGTTATTGAAGCGCTGCAGAACTTATCTAAAGGACATAAACTTATTGTAATTACAAATCAAGGTGGTATTGCTAAGGGAGAAGTTAAACTGGAAGAATATTATGCCTTCAGTAATTATATGGAAAAAGACTTAGCAAAATACGGAATAAAATTTGATGGCATTTATTTCTGTCCGCATAGACCGCCAATTTCTGACTGTGAATGCAGGAAACCTAAACCAGGAATGATTTTGCAGGCAGCAAAAGAACACGATATTGATTTGAAAAATAGTTGGATGATTGGCGATAAATTAACAGATATACTTGCCGGT
>ERZ1292623.5415-Hain-H51-01um-R1-5415-length-10203-cov-3_pt1 | contig 10203 bp, 11 predicted proteins | sample MGYA00564398_ERZ1292623 | MGnify/ENA primary metagenome ERZ1292623 (study PRJEB36523, sample SAMEA6512633) | groundwater metagenome | collected 2019-01-07 | study: AquaDiva: Metagenomics assemblies of 32 groundwater samples
TTGATATTGCAGATTTGAAAGGCGGGACTTTTACAATTACTAATTATGGCTCTATTGGTGGGAATTATGGAAGCCCGATAATTAATTATCCAGAATGTGCAATTTTAGGTGTTGGGAGAATTGAAGAATTGCCAAGAGTTGTTGATGGCAAAATTGTTCCTAGGGAAATATTGCCTTTATCAGTTACCTTTGACCATAGAATTGTTGATGGAGCTGAGATTGCAAGATTTATGATGGAGATTAAAAAAAGATTAGAAGATCCAGCTTTGTTGTTGGTTTAAACAAGATTTAAACAGTTTTTAAGAGGTTAAAATAATATGAAAAAAGTGTTATTTATTTTTATTAATTCTATTCTAACAGATGGTATATCAAAGCCATTCTTATATATAAACCATTTTCAACCTGCCTGAAGTATGCTATTCTTTTATCTGATTGTTCAACTTGTATTGGTAAGTTAATTTCTTCAGTGTGTGGTAATGGATGCAATACCCTAGCATTTGGTTTTATTAGATTTAAATTATCCTGTGTTATTCTATAAACTCCTTTGGCTTTTTCATATTCTGCCTCTGTCATTCTCTCTTTCTGAATTCTAGTCATGTATATTATATCTGCTTCTGGCAGAACATTACCTAGTTCATCTTCTTCCCTGAACACAACTTTATGCCTCTTTAGATAATCCTTTATGTCATCTTTAATTGAGAGATGCTTTGGAGATATGAAGATTATTTCTATGCCTTCAAATTTTCCAAGCAAATAACATAAAGATCTGACAGTTCTTCCGTATCTCAAATCTCCGACCATAGCAATTTTGATGTTGTTTAACCTTCCAATTTCATTCCATATTGTGTAAATATCCAATAAAGCTTGTGTAGGATGTTGCTCCATTCCATCTCCTGCGTTTATTACAGGTATTGTGCTTACAGAAGCTGCTATTTCTGCTGAACCACCTGTATAATGTCTTAATATAATAATGTCGGTATATTTTGAAACTACCCTTATAGTATCTTCTAAAGATTCTCCTTTTACAGCAGAAGAAAATTCTTTTGCATTTTCTGTACTAATGACATTTCCTCCTAGCCTTAACATTGCAGACTCGAAACTTAATCTTGTCCTTGTGCTTGGTTCATAGAATAAAGTGGTTAAAATTTTTTTAGTTAGAGGTTTTTTTACTGATTTTTTGAATTTATCCGCCATAGAAAAAAGTAAGAAGATTGTATCAACATCCAATTGCTGAGCTTCAACCAAATTTTTTAATTTCATAAATATTTTCCTTTATTATATAGTACTATCTTGACTAATCTTAAATAGAGATATATATCTTCTGTAATAACAAAGCATCTTTTTCAATGTTAGGAGACTCACAAGTTACTATACCTTTACATTTAAATTCTTTTAATGTTTTTAATAAATCTTTATAATTAAATTTTGATTCTTGCAATATTACATGATTTTTCTCTCCTTTTTCCCCAAATTCAATTCCTGCTACGTGAATGTGCATATCATTTAATGCTTTTTTTCCTAAAGCTTTTTCCATTTCTACTAAAATTGATTTAAACTCGATGTAAGTATTATTTTCTCCTATGGTTCTAGCGTATAAATGAGAAAAATCTATACAAGGCATTACTTGATCAAAATCCTGAGATAATTTAATTACTTCTTTTAAATCTCCAAATTGTGATTTTTTCCCTGAGATTTCTGGTCTTATCCATATTTTATGACCTTCAATTTCTTTCAATATTTTTCTTATTCCTTCTTTTATATTTGTATACGTTGTTTTAGAATCTTGTTTCATGTAATAACCAGCATGAAAACAGACAGAATAGCCTCCACATAAAGAGGTTATTTTTGCAGAATTTGCTATGTAAGAAATACTAGCATGAAATGTTTTTGGGTTATCAGAATTTAAGTTGATAAAATAAGGAGCATGGCACGTTAAGACAATGTCTTTTTCTTTTGCTATTTTATTTACTTCAGGAGCCTTCTCTTTTGTTATATTAATTGACCTTACAAATTCTAATTCAAGAGAGTCTAAATTTAATTTTCTAACATCCTTAATTCCCTGGATTGTGCCCCCTTTAGTGCAAGTTGGAATACCCGCTGTTCCGAAACGAAGCTTGTCCATATAGCTTATAAAAGGTTATTGTTTATAAATCTATTTTACATGGAACTTAATGGGGACTTTTTTGCAAATATTTTGTATAAAATTAGAAATTAACTAAAAGACTCACCACAGCCGCATGTTGATTTTGCATTTGGATTTTTAAACTTGAATCCTGATTCTTTTAATGAATCTACAAAATCTAGTTCAACACCATTTAACATTTGCTTGCTATTTGCATCTACTATAACCTTGGCTCCATCTTGAATAATTACCTCATCTTTAGCAGCTGGAGATTTTACAAAAGCTAAATCATAAGAATAGCCCGAACAGCCACCAGGAATTACTTTTACCTTTAATGCATAATCTAGCTTGTTTTCTGCTTTTAACAGTTCTTTAATTTTTTTAGCTGCGTTTGATGTAACTTTTAGCATTTCTGTATGATCTGATTTATTAACAGTATCTTTTAATCCTATTGCTTTGTTTATGTCACTAATTATTTTATTTATTGTTGAATCATCCATACCGTGAGATTTAGCCCCATCTTCTATGCTTTCATATGGATTAACATGACAACCTATGCAGTGTAAACCGTAATTTAACATAATATCTGCTGAGCCAGTATAGATTTGCAAGGCTTCTCCAATTGTTGTTTCTTTTGTTATTAATGACATTTTAAGCTCTTGATTTATAAGAAATTTTAGTTTTTATAGTCGATTGTTTTTTAGACATTTTTTAAGACAACTCCTTTAACTTCTTAATTAACTCTTTAAAAATAAGCTTCTTTTTCTCTTTAGATAAGGAAAATAACGATTTCTCAATCATAACCTTAGATACTGTAAATATGTAGTTTAGTTTTATAACGCTATCCTTTATTGCCCCTTCTTTTTTAGTTATTGGAATTCCTTTCATGCTAGTGTTACTTGTAATTCCCGCAACAATAAAGTTGTCTAATTCTTCAAATAAAATCACGGCAGGTCTAGTTTTAATTTCAAAAGTATCTGTAAATTGCAATCTTGCAAGAACTACATCTCCGGGCTTAAGCACGTTCCCATGCCTCATCTTCCTTATTATCCCACAACTCTTTCATCTTTGCCTGTTGAATTTTATGGAGAAACTCGTCATATTGATTTTTATTTTTTACGTTTTTGAATACATGGAGCATATTCTTTATTAAATCATTATATGGCTGCCTGGGGTATTCCCGTGCTTGTTTTAGTGAATTGACAATCGACTTATCTAACTGTATTGTTGTTGTATTCATTATACATTACCTATAGTTACCATATAGCTAGTTATATATAAGCTTTTTTGTAATGGTATTTATGCTTTTTTATGCGTAAGTCTCTATATGTTTGCCATAGCCTTCTGCTTCTATTTCATTAGCTAGATTGCTGGAACCTTCTTTTGCTATTCTTCCATCTATTATGACAATAACTCTGTCTGGATTTAGATATTGAAGAATCCTGCTATAGTGAGTAATCAATATAACGCCCATACCTGTTTTATTTTTTAGAGTATTAATTCCATTTGAGATTATTTTTAATGCGTCCACATCAGTTCCACTATCTGTTTCATCCAATATTGCAATTTCTGGTTCAAGAACTGCCATTTGCAATATTTCATTTTTCTTTTTTTCCCCACCAGAAAAACCTTCATTTAAATAACGGCCAGCAAAAGATTCTTTCATGTTCAATAAAAGCATTTTTTCTTCTAATAATTTTTTAAAATCCAATACTGAAATTTTTTCTTTTCTTCTTGCATTTAATGCTGTTCTTAAGAAATTAGCAACTGAGACTCCAGGAATTTCAGATGGATACTGGAAAGACAAAAATAATCCTAGTTTGGCTCTTTCTGTTGCGTCCATATTTGTGATGTCTTTACCTTTAAAAATTATTTTTCCTTTTGTTATTTCATAATCTGGATTTCCCATTAATATATTTGCCAAGGTCGATTTTCCGCTTCCATTTGGGCCCATCAAAGCTATTATCTCTCCTTTATTAACTTCCAAATTTATTCCTTTAAGTATTTCATTTCCGTTTATATTGACGTGCAAATTTTTTATTTCCAGGTCTGCCATTTTATTTGTCCTCACTCTGAATTATCGCTTTTTGAATTGCCTTTAAAGATAATAAAGCGCATTTAAGCCTCATTGCAGAAATTGGAACCACTATTAAGTCCAAAACAAACTTATTGTCTAATTTTAATACTTCTTCAACTGATTTTCCCTTTATCTGCTCTGATAATTTTGAAGCTGAAGCAACACTAATTGCACAGCCTCTTGATTCAAATTTTAAATTTTTTACAAATTTATTTTTTATTTTTGCTGTGACTGTCACTTCATCTCCGCATAAAGGGTTTGTATCATGAAACTTAACAGTAGGATTTTCCAAAATACCTGAGTTCTTAGGAGATTTGTAATGCTCTAATAATTCTTCCTGGTACAGATCTATCATTTGAATACCTCTTGAACTTTTTTTAATGATTCTATCAAATGGTCTATGTCTTCTTTTGTGTTGTAGAAATAAGGAGATGCCCTGCATACTGCATTAACTCCCAAAATATCCATCAACGGCTTAGCACACATATGCCCTGCCCTGATTGCTATCCCCTCCTTATCCAAAATTTCAGCTACATCATGAGGATGAATATTTAACAGGTTAAAAGAAACCAAAGCTGTCCTGTCTCCATTTTCCGGACCGTATATTGAAATATTGTTTAACTCTAACAGTCTTTTCATTAAATATGAGACTAATTCTTTTACATTCTTGTTTATTTCATCCATTCCGATGTTTTGCAAATAATCTACTGCAACGCCCAGAGCAATAGCTCCTGAAACATTTGGGGTTCCTGCTTCAAATTTATTTGGAATGTCTGCCCATTTTGAAGCATCTTTTGTAACATTGCTTATCATTCCTCCTCCTGTTAAGAAAGGAGGTAATTTTTGTAGCAATCTTTTTTTGCCGTACAAAACTCCTATTCCTGTTGGAGCTAGCATCTTATGCCCTGAAAAGGCCATGAAATCTGCATCTAAATCTTTTACATCTACTTTTATATGTGGAACTGACTGTGCTGCATCTACTATAAATAAAGCACCATACTGATGAGCTAGTTTTGCCAGCTCTTTTACCGGGTTAATAATTCCGAGAACATTAGATATATGAACTACTGAAACAACTTTTGTATTGTTGTCTATTGGTATTTGTTTAAGATTTAACTTACCTTCTTTATCTATTGGGATAAATCTTAGTTCTGCGCCTGTTTTTTTGCAAATCTGCTGCCAAGGTATTAAATTTGAGTGGTGCTCCATGTCTGTTATAACTATATTGTCTGACTTGCTTATCTGCAAAGAATGAGCCAATAGATTAATTGATTCTGTTGTGTTTCTTGTGAAGATTACTTCTTCTTTTGAAGCGTTTATGAAGTTAGCAACCTTTTCATGAGCTTCTTCATATTTTAATGTAGCTTTTTCTCCTAATGTGTGAACTGCCCTGTGAACATTTGAGTTGTATTTTGTGTAATATTCTGTTATGGAGTTTATTACTTCTTGAGGTTTTTGAGATGTTGCACTATTATCTAGGTAAACTAATGGTTTTCCATTTACTTTTTCATTTAAAATTGGAAAGTCCTTTTTTAAATCTAATAATTGTTTCATTTTAATCTTTCCTCAACTATGGATTTAATATATCGCTTTATTTCTTCATTAGATATTTTTTCCAGTAATGGAGTAAAAAATCCTTTTACCATTTCCTGCTCTGCTTCTTTTTTTGTTAAACCTCTTGACATTAAGTAAAATATTTTGTTTTTGTCTATCTGGCCTATTGTGGCTCCATGAGTGCAGGAAACTTCATTATTTCCTATTAACAGTTTAGGAATTGCATCTGCTTCTACTCCTTCATTTAATAATAATGTGTCTTGTTTCTGATAACCATTACTTCCCGGGGCATTTTCTTTTATGTCTATTAATCCTCTGTATAATGATTTAGCTTTGCCCTGAGCTGCTCCTTTTACAAGCATATCACTTGTAGTATTAGGAGCTGCATGTATTGCTGATGTGAAAATATCAAACTGCTGATTTTCTGAAGCAAAGAATGCTCCTAGATTTTTTGTTGATGAGCCTTTTCCTTCTAATATTGTTGTTGATTCCATTCTTGTAAATTTACTCCCAAAAGTACCTGAGAACCATTCCATATATGAATCTCTTCCTATTCTTGACCTGTTAATTGTGAAATTATGGCAGTTTTTTCCGATTGACTGGAGTGAACCATACTGGATATTAGAGTTATCTCCTACTATAATCTCTACAATGCTGCTTCTGTAGCCTTCTTCCACTGACGATCTTACAGTTTCTAATATTGCAGCTTTTGTATTGTCTTCTGCTATGATTAAGATGTATTCAAACTGCCTTTTTGAATTCATTAAAGTTGAGATTTCTATTGTATCCTTAAGTTCAGTGTTCTTTGGTATTTTTATAAAAAGGCCCTTGTTCCATAAAGTTAGATGCAATGCTGTTATTTTGTCTTCTTCTAAGATTAAAGATGAGAAATTATTTTCTATTAATTCCGGGTATTTTTCATAAGCCTCATGCAAACTTAATATTTCTACGTTCTCTCCCCTAGCATTTAATGATTTTATTGATTCATTATGATGTATTTCATCTATGTTTAAATTTTCCGGGCTTATCACTATATTTATACCGTGCCTGAAACTTAGTTTAGGAAGAGTTCTGAATATTTCAAATGCTTTTAATCTTTTATTTTGAAAGAATTCCGGCTCATTATACAATTGCCTTATAGTTTCCTGAGTTACTGCCATTTTTATCACTCATCCTAGAGAACCCTCCATCTCTAATTCTATTAACCTGTTAAGTTCAATTGCATATTCTCCTGGAAGTTTTTTTGTTATCGGCTCTATAAATCCTGATACTATCATTTTCTTAGCTTCTTCTTCAGATAAGCCACGAGACATCAAATAAAATATTTTTTCCTGGGAGATTTTTCCTGTTCTTGCTTCGTGACCAATCTCTGATTTATTTTCTAAAATCTGAATGTATGGGATTGTATCTGATCTTGAGATGTTATCAACCATTAAAGCATCACATTCGACGTTTGATTTTGCATTTGTTGCTCCCTTGTTAATTTTAACTAAGCCTCTGTATGTTGTTATTCCCCCGTCTTTTGAAATTGATTTTGCTACAATTGTTGAAGATGTATCTGGAGCTAGATGAATTACTTTTGAGCCTGTATCTTGATTTTGACCATTACCTGCAAATGCTATGCCAATCATTTCGGTTCTTGCTCTTTTTCCTACTAGTAATGAAGAAGGATAAAGCATTGTATGACCCGATCCTAAATTTCCGTTAATCCATTCCATAATTCCATCTTCTTCTACAATTGCTCTTTTTGTATTAAGATTATAAGTATTTTTAGACCAGTTTTCAATTGAAGAATATCTAACTCTTGCTCCTTTTTTAACATAAATTTCTACACAACCTGCGTGAATATTATTTTTATTATATTGGGGGGCTGAGCAATTATGGGCTGCTGCTCCTGCAACACAGTAAGTTTCATTATCTTCAACAGAGAGATTATACACTATTTCATCTTTTACTTCTCTTGAAGTTATTTCATGTATAGGGAAGAATGCAAAGTCTTTATTTATTCCGAACATACTAGCTCTGTTTTTTTCATTTAATTTTTTAGGTACTTTTATTCCGACCATTTTTCCAAATTTTGACATATATCCTCCAGTAACGCCAACAGTGTACATAGTTTGTCTATTATTTTTCTGCCTGTTTCTTGCATTTATGAAAGATACTATTCCTAATCTTAGTAATATATCCCTACATTGTCTCATTAACTTTTCAGAAACGGAGTTTATTCTTATAACTTCTTTAATGCCTGATTTGCAAGGTTTATTGTAGTAATTTCCGTCTCCTTTGAAGTACGCCCCTATTAGGTATTTTTGTTTTTCTGGATCCTCTAACACCATCCATTGGGGAATATTTTTTTTATTTGCTCTTTTTCCAAAGACCTCAAATATCCTGCAAAGTTCCGTAGAGCAAACAACCAAATTTGTGCCATTGTTTTTTTTATGGTGCATTTCTAGAACTTTCTCAATTTTAAATGTCTTTTTTAATAAATTCTTAACCTCGTCAATTAGTTCTCTTTCTTTACTTGAGAATGCAAAGTTTAGGTAATGTCCGCCTGAAATACTTCCTTCCGCTAAATAATAACCTGCCAATTTGAAAAATTCTTTTGTTGATGGGATTTTTCTTTTAACAATTTTATACCCTTGTCTTTTTCCAACCCATTCTTTTATTTCTACTTCATGATAATCTTTAGAAATTACTGTTTTGTTTATGGGTATAGCAAGATAATCTCCTTTCTTAAAGAATCTCGGTAAGTTCCATCTTGGTTCATATACTTTATTTCTTTCGTTCTTTCTTGCTCTATCTACATATAAAAATGGATGGTCTTCAGTAACTTCTATTTCATTTGTCGAGTCCCCATAGAATTTAATTGTCTTTATTGCTCCAGAATAAGGCATTTTATAAATTTTTTTTACTTTTTTATATTCTCCATTGTGTGTTAATACTCTTTGTCCTTCTTTTATTTCTTCAATCGGTTTATAATCTGGATTTGTTGTTACTTTATTTCCTTTTGTAAAACAACCTTCAATGTATGAAACTTCTGAACCTTCATCTGCAATAATTAATGTATGCTCAAATTGTCCTGAGCCTCCTGCATTAATTCTGAAATAAGCTTGTAATGGTACAGTTACTTTAACTCCTTTAGGAACGTAAATGAAAGTTCCTCCTGACCAAACTGCTGCATGAAGAGCTGCAAATTTATGATCCCCTATTGGAACGCATCTTGTCATGAAATATTCTTTTACAAGTTCTGAATATTTTTTTAATGCTGTATCACAATCTTCAAATATAACTCCTTTTTCTTCCCATTCTTTTTTTAAGGAATGATAAGCATTCATAGAATCATATTGGGCTCCTGCTCCAGCTAGAGCTTTTCTTTCAACTTCTGGAATGCCAAGCTTTTCAAATGTTCGTTTAATATCTTCAGGGACTTCATCCCAGGATGTAGCATGAGATCTTTCATCAACTTTAGTGTAATATGTAATTTCATTAAGGTTTAATTTAGATAAATCCGGGCCCCATGTTGGAGTTTTCATGTTTTGAAATATTTTTAATGCCTGCAATCTTTTATTTAACATCCATTCAGGCTCATTTTTATCTTTTGATATTAACAATACTGTTTCTTCACTTATTCCTGGTTTTGATTTTAATACTGATCTCTCTGGATTCATATGGTCATACAGTTCCCTGTTTATTTCCAGAATTTGCTCTTTCATTTCATTTACCTCATTTTTATTTTTCTGCTTATTTCCATCACTGCAATTGTTTTTTGCTTGTTGTCTTTTATAGGAGAGGTTATTAATTCGTAAGAAACTTTTTTACCATTGTTAGTATATGTGTTAATAGCCCTGTGCTTTTTTCCTGTTTTGAATGTTTTTACAGCTGGACAATCTTTACAGCTTTCTTCACTGTATGTTTCATAGCAATGTAATCCCTTGTTCCTTACTGCATCATTAGCCCATATGACCTTGTTATTTTTGTCTAAGATAGCTATGCCGTCATCAAAAGCATTTAGAACCTCTTTTATTTGGGAGTTTTCTTTTATTGTTGATATTACCGGTGATCTTGCTAAGTACCATAAATTAGTTCTGCCTAGTGTTTGGCATTCTATTAATCCTTTAGATTTTAAGACATCGAGATATTTTACTAATGTATGACGTTCTAACTTAATTTTTTCTGTTATTTCTTTTGTAGAAATTTTATCTTTTATGCCTTTAATCACCTCTAAGATTTTGTTTTCTATCTCTTTCATATCATGGTTATTAAATAAAAAGATATATAAAGGTTACCTTTATTGGTTACCAATAGGGTTCTTTATGGTATTTATGCTATACATAAATTACTTAGAGGGGAAACTTAATCAGCTGTAGAATGATTATAATGTAGTTTAACTAACTGAAAGGTCTGCAAACTTTAAAGAAATCACATTCTCCATTACTCCACTTGCATAAAG
>ERZ1292623.5416-Hain-H51-01um-R1-5416-length-10201-cov-4_pt1 | contig 10201 bp, 9 predicted proteins | sample MGYA00564398_ERZ1292623 | MGnify/ENA primary metagenome ERZ1292623 (study PRJEB36523, sample SAMEA6512633) | groundwater metagenome | collected 2019-01-07 | study: AquaDiva: Metagenomics assemblies of 32 groundwater samples
AGGAAAACAAACAAGGCATAGAAAAGCACTTCCGATAGAACCACAGCCGCTTTTTTAAGGCCCTCAGGCTCTTTTATTGCCTTTCCCACAACTTCAAATAGATATTTGCAGTTTTGAGAATCAGTACCCGTCCAGAGTGTGCACTCAAATCCTATTTCTTGACTGATCGTATCATCAGATGAAACCGTATTGCCGGTGAGGTCTTGGCTTGATGGTAAATTTTTGGTCTTACCCAACTCACCCTTAACAATGTTGTTAATAGAGGTTACGAGAGCATCTAGGGCGCCAGGCTCGGCGTAATAACTATATGGGGCATCGCCTGCTCCCAGAGCATGTTCGATTAAACTCTTATAGCCATCCTCGGTAAGATATGTTTCATCGAAGTATAGCACCCCTGGTTCAATAAATAGAGGATCTGGACCCCCTGGGTCTTCCCCACCATGAGCGGCAAGCATTTTATCGGTATGCCTTAGGATCGCTTCTTTCACGGCGCGGCGCGCATCCTCAGAAACATAAATTATTTCATTATCAGGAGTTCTCCCAATGGGCACATAGGAAGTATTAAAAAAATTTGCTTCCTTTTTTTCGCGGCTTCTCAACTCTGCGTCAATTTTTGGAGCTAACTGATCTTCTCTTAGCAAAAAGTAACTTATTATTCCCTCAGCCAAAGGAGTCTCTTCTGGAGTAAGATCAGCTATATTCAGTTGAGCATTAAGCTGGAGGTCTATGCCCAACTTTGGTCGGAAAATCCCCGCAAAACTATTACTCCCAATATTAGACGCCTCAAAAATAACCCGAGAAATAGTATCAACGGGTTTAATGAGCAGGTTAGTACCAATAAAAAGTCCAAAGTTTATCAAAAGTGCTGCCGCAATGAATTTGGGGATAGAAGTTCTTGGTTCTACTAACCAGTCAGCTCTGACCATAGTAGCTATGGCAATGATTAGTATCCCCACAACCAGACCCAAGTTAGCTACCGTCAGCGCAACCCAGAATCCATCCTGGACGATAGGACTGTCCTGGATGTAGCTATTGAGCTCCATAGAGAGCTCCAAAAATCCCGTTACGGCACTGAAGAGAACATTTCCCAGAACTTGAATGACAATGGTTAGTAAGCCGGCTATTCCTTCGGCGACCTCGCCTACCAAACCTCCTATAAAATTACCAAATAGGTCTAAGCCAAAAATGGATGAGATCACGAGACCGATTCCGCCAAGCGCGAAAATCCCAATAGCCTTAACTTTTGCCACCCCCACAATGAGAAAAACACCCAACACCGCTAGGGCTTTGAATAGATTCCTTTTTCTTGAATCCCACATGGGGTATTTATGTAATTATACGCCCTATTTACGGGTTAATGTGTGAATAGACGGGCAAGCCCTTTGATTTGTTCTATAGATAGATTTTGGGGCCGGAGTCTTGGATCCAGCCCAAACTTTTCTAGTTGTTCTGGGGTGGCCCCAAGGGAGCGTAGATTATTGAGAATAGTCTTGCGGGGTTGTTTAAAAAGAACCTTTACTATTTTGTAATATTCATCACTGATCTCCTGTACTTTTTGATTGCCGAAAGGGGTTATTTTAACAACAGCTGAATCTACCTTGGGCGCCGGTCTGAAGGACTTTTTGGATATGTATCTAATGATTTGTGGCTTCGCCCAAAGTTGAATAGTGGCAGCTAAAAGATTCATTTTGGGAGGCTCCGCACAAAGCCTATTAGCCACCTCTTTTTGAAGAGTTAACACAATCAGGGACGGTTTTTGAGAGAGTCCTTGAAGAATGCGCAATAGGTGTCCGGTGATGTAATAGGGGATATTTCCCACCAACTTGTATGGATAGTCTATCTGGGGAATTTGTTTAAGGGCGTCTGCTTGGACAACCTCTAAATTTGGGTATTGATCAATTAATTCGCCCAAGAAAGATTCAATCAGTTCACCGTCTTTTTCTATGGCCATAAGCTTACTTGGAGAATATTTTAAGATTCTCCTGGTGAGCTCTCCGTGTCCTGGGCCTATTTCCACTACAGTATCACCCTCCTTTATCTCTAAAGCTTCGGCAATACGCTCAAGAACTTTGTGGTCTTTGAGAAAATTCTGCCCTAGAAATTTCTTAGCCAACACGGGTGCTTATTATTTTTTCCAACTCCTCGACTGCCATTGGAATTCTTCTTCGGTCAGAAAGTAGTAATCGCTTGGTTTATCCGATGGGCGACGCGCTCTGGTGGTGGCAGAGGTAGTGAGCTGAAATTCTCTGTGGCGCTCCAAGAGAGTTTTAATGAGAGTTCTTTCTCCAGTTCCACTAGATCCAGAGATTATGAAAATAGGATTTGATAGGTTCATTTAATCTAAGTAAATAGCGTCTTCCTCAAACTGCCCTGCCTTTTTGAAGCTGATCAACTCGGGAGGCATTTCATACAAGAAACGAGAGGCTATCGAGTGGAAGCTTAAGGTCAGATTCTCTTTGGCCCTGGTCATCGCAACGTACATTAATCTTCTCTCCTCCTCGATATCTTCTTCGTTGAAAAATGAGCGATGGTGAGGAAGCGTTCCGTCATTTACGCCCGCGATGTAAACGTCATCGAACTCAAGACCTTTGGCGAGGTGGATGGTCATCAGCTTCACCGGAGCATCTTTTTCGCCCAGTCGATTGATACTGTCGTTGGCATTGAGGAGAGCAACGCGCTCCATAAATTCTTCCAAAGAATCAAACCCGGAGGCAAAACTAATCAACTCGCGCACATTCTCTGTTCGCTCCAGTGCGTTATCAAACTTTTTTACCAAATATTCAAAGTAATCGGTGGTCTTGAGGATGTATCCAGTTAACTCCATTAAGCCTAGTGTTTTAGCCATTTCTGGAAGCTCTTTGATTAATCTTTCGCCGATTTTTTTCAAGAATGATTTCTCAATCCTTTCCCTACTAATCTGATCTTTGGGATTTAGGGCATACCGTAGGGGTGCCAAAATGTCTTTAATCTCCTTTCGATCATAAAATTTAACGCCTCCATACATTTCGTATGGAATAGAATTGAAATTGAGAGCCTGCTCAAGAGCCCGGGACTGGGCATTGGTGCGATACAAAATGGCGGAATCTCTAAACCCCTTTGATATTATTTTTGAAGCTATTGAGTCTGCCTCCTCTTCTGCGGAGTAGGTACCCAGGACACACACGGGTGCTCCTTTGGGGTTTTGGGTCCAGAGTTTTTTTCTGATCTGGAGACGATTATTTTCAATAACTTTGGCGGCAGCCCCCACTATGTTTGAAGTTGAGCGATAGTTTTCTCCTAAATGAACGATTTTTGCTCCGGGCCAATCCCTTTCAAAATCCAGAAAAGTTTTAATGTTGGCTCCTCGGAAAGCGTAGATTGATTGTTGGTCGTCTCCCACTACATTCAAATTTCCATGTTCTTTGGAGAGTAGTTTTATTAAAACATATTGAGCGTGGTTGATGTCTTGGTACTCATCTACAAGAATATGGTCAAATTGATCCTGATATTTTTTGAGCTTCACGGGGTTTGCGGACAAAAGCTCGACAACTTTAGTTATTAAATCATCAAAGTCGAAAGCATTTTGTTCTTTAAGTCGAACTTCATAATCTAAAAAAACTTCTCTAACGGGAGACTCCAAGCTGTCGGAAGTTAAGAGTTCCATCTTTGCGTTTGATATGTCCTTAAGGAAAAGCGCAGGAGAGATTTTTATATTTTCTGGAAGCCCAAGAGATTTGACCGACTTTTTGATAACTCTTAGTGAATCATCGTCATCGAATATAGAAAAACCGTGATTGCGCGTTAGGCTTTTGGCTTCTTTGCGTAGAATGCGTGCACCGAAAGCGTGGAAGGTTCCAATATAGGGAAGTTTCTTTTTGCCAGTGCGGTGAACCCCCTCAAGGATGCGCTTGCGCATCTCATCAGCCGCCTTATTGGTGAAGGTAATGGCCACAATCCGCTCCGGATCCACCTTGGAATTTATAAGGTATATAACACGTTCCGTGAGAGTGCGGGTTTTCCCAGATCCAGCTCCAGCAGTTACCAAAAGTGGGCCTTGACCGTGGCATACAGCCTCTTTTTGACTATCACTCAAATTCATGGTCTTTTGCTTGATTTCTTAGGGGAGGATATTACTATTACTTATACTATTAGTAGAATATCACAAAACTTACCGAGCTGGTTGCGCGGTGTGACCCTACCGGTAATCCTTATTTTAGGAGTCTTAATGACCGATCTGGCCTTTTTTAGGCAGGCTACTCCAGCCTCTTCCCCGGACCCGCGGTTAATAGAGGAAGATCTACTTGTAAACTCAGAAGCCGGTGCTTTATTAAGTAATGCCGGACCAGTAGAGGAGATTGACCATACGGATGCCTATGCTGATTTTGCTGGATTCGCGTTGGTTGAGAAAAGCTCTCTATCTGGTACGGGAGACTCTTTAAAGGACAGAGTTGGGGAAGAAGATGTTCTAACTTATACCGTCGAAGACGGAGATACCCTATCGAGCATTGCCACAACCTTTGGCATCTCAGTAGGTGATATTTTAGAAGCAAACGATAAGGGTAGTAGCTTGATCCGTCCCGGAGAGGAACTCGCCATATTACCCGTTTCGAAAAGTGGCAGGGTTATAACAAAAAATACAGAGAGTATAGGCACAGTAGCGGAGAATGCATACTTTATCCGTCCGGTGGATGGGGGGTTAAACTGGGGGATTTTACATGATTCAAAGTATATGCCCGCAGTCGATTTTTCTAAGGCTTGCGGATCAGAAATTTACGCAGCAGCTGAAGGGACGGTTACGCGAGTGGGCGATCCCGCCAATTATAACAGTGGGTACGGAGGGTACGTTATTATAAGTCACCCCAACGGCACACGCACTCTTTACGCGCACAATTTGGGAAATATTGTTGAGGTCGGAGAACAAGTTTCACAGGGTGAACACATTGGAAATGTGGGGAGCACTGGGTTCACTCGCGGAAGTACTGGGTGTCACGTGCACTTTGGAGTATTAGGTGCTTCCAATCCATTCGTGAAATAAAAATGCACCCACCCTTCATCCACAGGCGTTTATTGTTTGCAGAACTTTTTCTACTCTACTGTACTGTTTATACAAACTTCGGAGATTACCTAATCCTGCGTTACTAGATTAAGACCTAGTCCTTGCACCCCTTGCAAACAGCGCTTTCTGGATTCGCATTTAGTAGCTCAGGCTCTATTTCTTTCCCACAGTCTTCGCATACTCCGTAGGTTCCAAATTCCATTCTACCCAAAGCTATATCAATATTAGTTACCCTTTCTTTTAAAGTTTTAATGGTTGCCAACGTATTGATTGCCTCTTCGCTTTCATCCGCTTCTTCGTTGTCTACTCCGGGAGAATCACCAAAATCCATGTCTTTACCCAGAACTTTAATATTCTCTTCAATGCGTTTTTTCTCTCCCAGAAGAGTTTGTTTTAATTGATCTAGCTTATCTTTCGGAATGGCCATTTCACTTATTGTACTCACCGTCAATTGAGAAAGCCAATAGGGGCCCATATAATTGAGGTAGCTATGATTCATGGATTGTCCGGCAAAGTAAAAGCTCTAGGCCTCAACTATGTTGTAATAGACGTAGGGGGTGTGGCCTATAAGGTCTATATTTCTCTCAATGAAGAAAGACTCCCCAGAGAGGGGCAAAATATCAGCGTTTATACTTATCTAAACGTTAGAGAGGGGGGAATGGATCTTTTTGGTTTTTTTGCAGAAGAAGGACTGCAACTCTTTGAAGCCCTTATTTCGGTTTCTGGAGTGGGCCCCAAGTCAGCTATGTCCATATTGAGCGTGGGCTCGGTGGATCAAATTACTGCGGCGATAGCCAAAGGAGAGCCGGAGCTCTTGAGACGTTCATCTGGAGTGGGAAGGAAAACAGCGGAGCGCATTATAGTGGAGCTTAAAGATAAAGTAGCCCCATCTGGGGGAAAGGATGCTGTGCGTCTTGCCGAGTCTGACCAGGATGTTTTTGAAGCTCTCCTAAGTCTTGGGTACCCAAGAAGAAAAGCAGAGGAAGTACTTAGGGATATTGATCCCAAACTTACGGATGTACGGGATCGCCTTAAAGAAGCGCTGCGTTTAATTAAAAATTAATGGTAAGAACCCTTAAATACATCTTAACTAAAGTCCTCAAACCTTTGGGAGTATTAAGTCTGTATCATATAGCGTTAGCATTTGGCGGTGCATTATTTTCTGGATTCCCATCAAAAAAATTGAAAGTGATCGGAGTAACTGGCACCAAAGGCAAATCGACCACACTAGAGTTGATAAATGCAGGACTGGAAGTTGCTGGCAAGAAAACTACCCTAGCCTCATCCGTAAGATTTAAGGTGGGGGATCGGAGTAAACCAAATAGTACGGGGAATACGATGCCCGGAAGAGGGTTTTTGCAAAAACTCATGGCGGATGGACTCAAGGTCGGATGCGAGTACGCTCTTCTAGAGGTGGTCTCCGAGGGAATTGTGCAATCTAGACATAGATTTATTGATTTCGATGCGGCTGCGTTCGTGAATTTACATCCAGAACACATTGAATCTCACGGAGGATTTGAAAACTATCGGGACGCCAAGCTTAAATTTTTTGAAGATGTAGAAAGATATTCTTCAAAAAAGGACGTGAGGTTTTTTATAAACCAAGATGATGATAATGCCAATTATTTTATTAATGCAGTGGATAGCGAGAGTGTGGTTTTGACTACCAAGACCAATAAGGAGCTTAAAATGCCCGGAGATTTCAATCTGCAAAACGCGGGTCTCGCCGAGGCCATTCTGCGCTTCCTGGAAATTAGTGAAAAAGACATTGAGAAAGCATTTAGAGAATTTGCCGGTGTTCCAGGAAGGATGGAGATTTTGCAAGAGCGACCGTTTGGAGTAATTGTCGATTACGCCCACACCCCGGATTCGTTGGAGGCGGTATACACTAGCGTGAAAAAAATGTTTAAGGGAAATCTGATTGGCGTTTTTGGCTCTATGGGAGCACTTGGTCCCTTGGGGGGAAGAGATAGGTGGAAGCGTCCGAAAATGGGTGAGATTGCGGCAAAGTACTGTGAGGAAATAATTCTTACGGATGAAGACCCGGTAGATGAAGATCCAACTCAGATTTTGGAAGAAATAGAAAGGGGGATAAAAGACAAACACAAGGTGAAAAAGATTTTAGACAGGCGGCAGGCCATAAGGGCGGCTTTGGATTTAGCTCAAAGGGGGGATGTGGTGGTTGTAACCGGCAAGGGCAGCGAACCTTACATCAGAATAGCTAAGGGAAAGCGCATCCCCTGGTCGGATGTAGGAGTCGTTAAAGAACTACTTAGGAAATGAAACTTACTTTTGCGGGGGGCGCTAGGGCAGTGACCGGAGCAAACTATCTTCTAGAGACGGGAGAGAGCAAGATTTTAATTGACTGTGGTTTACGTCAGGGTGGTAGAATGTGCGAAGAAGAAAACTATACGCCCTTCTCTTACGACCCAAAGACGATTGACGCTCTCTTTGTGACCCACGCCCATATAGACCACGTAGGGAGAGCTCCTAGACTTTACAAAATGGGGTTCAGGGGAGATGTGTTTTCAACCGAGCCCACAAAAGAGTTCGCCGAAGAACTTTTAAGAGACTCCCAAGATCTCCTTCTTAGAGAAGCTAAGAATGCAGGAAAAGAAATACTTTACGACGACAAAGATATTGACGGACTTTTGAGTCTATGGAAAACCACAGGATATCATAAAGAAATCCTTTTGAAAGATCTAAAGATCCAATTTTTTGATGCGGGGCATATTCTGGGTTCTGCCTCCATATTGGTAGAAACCGAAGGGAAGAAAATTCTATTTTCAGGAGATATAGGCAACTCTCCGGCGCCTCTGGTAAAAAATCCAGAGAAAATTGAAGGGGCAGATTACGTTCTAATTGAATCTGCATATGGGGGACGTCTGCACGAAGATAAAGATCAACGTAAACAAATTCTAGAAAATGTGATTGAGGAGACAGTTAAAGGGGGCGGAACATTAATGATTCCCGCCTTTGCAATGGAACGCACCCAAGAACTTCTGTACGAATTAAATAATTTAATTGAGGCAGGGCGCATTCCCCAAATTCCAGTATTTTTAGATAGCCCATTGGCTATCAAATTAACGGCGATATACCACAAATACGCGAATAACTCAGAGTACATAGACAAAAAGTCTATAGAGCTTTTCCGCAAGGGAGACGCTATATTTCGTTTTCCCGGGTTAGAGTTTGTTTTAAAAACAGAAGACTCTAAAAGAATTGTCGAAAAAAAGGGCCCCAAGATAATTATCGCTGGCAGCGGCATGTCTAATGGAGGAAGGATAGTACGCCACGAAGCTCACTATCTTAAAGACGAAAAAAATACTCTCCTTATTATCGGATATCAAGCACACGGGTCCTTGGGAAGAGTTATTCTAGATGGAGCAAAGAGTGTGAAGATTGTGGGAGAAGAAGTGCCGGTTAGGGCCCAAGTGAAGGCTATTGGAGGATATAGCTCCCACGCTGACCAGAATGATTTACTGGGTTGGCTGCGTCCCATGAGAGAAACTCTAAAAAGGGTTTTTATAGTCCAAGGAGAAGAAGACCAAATGAGTATTCTAGAGGTAGCCATTGAAGACAAGCTAGCGATAGAGGCGGTAGTTCCCCAGATTGGCGATAGTGTCGAGTTGTAGATTATACTTCCTATATGACATTGGGAGACAATCCAAGGTTCAAGATCTGCGTATCTGGAGCTGCCGAAACTGGGCACTGCGGAGAAGACGCCTTTGAAGTTGCGTATAATCTTGGCAAAGAAATAGCTCGCCACAATTGCATTCTCGTGGAGGGGGCGACCACAGGCTTCCCGTATTTTGCGGCTAAGGGGGCAAAAGAGGCAGGAGGAGTGGTGGTTGGCTTCTCCCCCGCTCACACCGAAAGGGAGCACATTGAAAGCTATGGCTTACCCATAGATTATAGAGACCTCATTGTCTATACTGGTTTTGGATATTCAGGAAGAAACTTAATTTTGACGAGAGCGGCAGATGCAGTTATAAGCGGATGTGGGAGGGTAGGGACCATTAATGAATTTACTATTGCCTTTGAGGATAGGAAGCCCTTGGGGATTTTGGAGGGGTCTTGGGATACGGATGAACTAATTAAGGCCATTATCGAAAAGTCGTATAGGGCCGAAGAGATGAAAGATAAGATCATATTCGAGAACGATCCGAGGGCCTTAGTGGAAAAGCTTATAGAGATAATTAAGAAAGACAAGGGGACAAATGGTACGCTTAAAAGGAAGAATATAGATTAAAGGTCGAATCATATTTACTAAGATATGGAAAAACGTAAATCAATTGGGGAGGTAACACACTACTACGGTGATTTGAAGGTGGCCGTGGTGAAATTCAACAGAACGGTAAAGGCAGGAGAGAAAGTACACTTCAAAGGTGCTACGACCGACTTCGAACAAACACTCGATTCAATGCAGTTCGACCACAAGGAGGTTGAGGAGGCCAAGAAGGGAAAGGAGGTGGGGGTGAAGGTGAAAGATAAGGTGCGAGCGGGAGACGAAGTGTGCGAAGTCTAGGATCTAAATGCCTTTATTCACAGAAATTACTATTGCTTTGGTTTTGGCCGCAGTGTTTGGGTTTGTAGCTCACCTACTACGCCAGCCTCCTATTATCGGATTTATCTTTGCCGGATTGGCTGTGGGATTTTTGTCCAACCCTGAACTGGGAGGGGTAGAATTTATTGAAGGTTTGGCGCCCATTGGAGTGGCGCTTCTCCTTTTTCTGGTGGGGCTAGAGTTGGATTTTAAAAGCTTAAGAAGTGTTGGGTTGCCTGCTTTAATTACAGGACTCGGACAGATCATTTTCACTTTTGGTATCGGATATTTTATCACTACGGCCCTAGGATTCGCCACTATCCCAGCCATTTACATATCAATTGCCCTGACTTTCTCATCGACCATCATTGTCGTGAAGCTCCTTTCTGAAAAGAAAGAGCTCACCAGCCTTTACGGAAGGATCGTGGTCGGGTTTTTACTCCTTCAGGACTTCGTAGCCATCTTAGTTTTGATTGTGCTCGCCGGTTTACAGGGGGACGGGGCTTCTCCCCTGGATTTTGCTTTTACTATTGTTAGAGGATCGATCTTGGTTGTAGCGACATTCATCGGGTCGCGTTTTTTGCCAAGACTTTTAAATAGAGTAGGGCGCTCCCAGGAGA
>ERZ1292623.5417-Hain-H51-01um-R1-5417-length-10201-cov-4_pt1 | contig 10201 bp, 20 predicted proteins | sample MGYA00564398_ERZ1292623 | MGnify/ENA primary metagenome ERZ1292623 (study PRJEB36523, sample SAMEA6512633) | groundwater metagenome | collected 2019-01-07 | study: AquaDiva: Metagenomics assemblies of 32 groundwater samples
TCCTCCGTTAAGGAGATTGTGAGTGATGCCATATTATTTTATCGTGCAGACTTTTAAGTGCGTAACATCGCTTGGTAACTTCTTCTCATCTATGTCGCATTTTAGCGTTTCATTTGAGATATAGCACCACATGACTTCACTTTTGCAAACTTTTTTAGAATCTTTAACCTCGGCGATGATGTAGTTGATGTAAATTCGCGGACTTTCTCTAGGCAGTTTGGCAATAACCTGACCCACCATAGCGCGCGTGTCGTTAATAGTAAGATACAGGAAAGCACAGACTATAAGCATGAGGATAAAATAAGGGCGTTTCATAGTTTTATTTGACAACCCCCATTATCCGTAAAATTATAAATCCAACTATTACCCCACTAGTAAACATGATGATACTTTCGAAAAACATATTATCTCAATCCACTGTCTTAACCAACGGGATACCATTATTCCCCACTGGGATGTAAATCTGCGTATGATTAGGACTTCCTGCCATTGACCTCTGCGCTTCTATGGCTTCGTGTTGGAGATACTGATCCGTAAGAGTGGCGTTAATCAGTTTCTGTGATTCAGCGATACCTTTGGCTTCTTCTATTCTGATCTGCGCTTTCTGCTTTTCGTTTTCTATGAGTTGCTCTGTCTGCCTAGCGATCATCTCATTCACCTGAATTTGATTTTGCGCGTTTTGAACAGCTTGGTAACGAGAGAAGATCGGTATAAGAAATAAACCCCCAACAAAAATTCCGATTCCCATCAAACTTGCTGTGAAGATTAGAAAGATTCTACCTGCTGATGAGTTTGATTCTTCTTGGTACATATTTTTATTTCTTACTCGGTAAAAACGAAACCACTACCGCGTACTCTTTGCCCGTACCCTCCGACTTAACAACCTGCGTCGTTACGCGGAGCTTCGCGCCGATGAAGCTATTAATAAACTCTCCCGTTACTTCTGCGCGGTTATCCGGTGTGAAGTTTTTACCGGTGATAGCCAGTAAGAGCTGAGGTAACGTCGGACGCTTGGACTTCGTGGTCGCGCGGAGCGAGGGGTTGACCCAACAGGATAACCACGATCCTTTGAACCCACCCTCATCTTGGATCTCGAGTTTAAACTTGTACTGGTGCTGGTCGGGTTGGGCGGATCCATCCGGATTCTTAAAGATACTTGGCTTGACTTCTTCTTCCACATCGTTGATTGTTACTTCATAAACATCCGCCTTCACAATCGGGTAAACTTTCTCCTCTGGCAACGTCGAATTAGACAAGAGTGGCATAAAAAAATATGTTACGCGGGTTAAATCCCGCTGTGTTCGTCCTTAGCGGACGTGTTGGGGACAAAAGACCGACCTGTGTGAAACAAACATGAAACGCACAGACCTTCTTACGTCCCCGACACGGTGGCTAAGGTATAACACTCACAGAAGAACCGTTCTCAAAAATGACAATCCCCTTTTCAATATGGCTTTGCCCATTGACAGCGCCTAGGACAAAACAACTTGAATCCTTATTAAACCCGATTGCTCCCATCATTTCAGCCAATCTGAAAGTATCGGCAGAACCAATTTTGATACAAATGTTATTTTCAGTTTTTATTCGATTATAATCTAACATATTGCTAAGAAACGATTAAACTCCGCTTCGCCTTCGTAGTCGTCGCGAAGATTTGGGAGAAATGGCTGCTTCTTTCTGGTCATCTGGATAACGGTACGCTTAGCCAACTCTTTTATACCTTTCAAATAAAACGGTTGCAGTAAAAAGTCTATGCTGTTCGTCCGTATCTGTGGACTACCATCTCTTTTTTTAGTATGAAAATCAGTATTCCACGTTGCCTTAATCTGCACTATATCAAATCGTACCGGTGTCTGCTTCCACGCCTGCTGAACCACAAAGTAATAGAAACACGCTTGCAGAACCTGTGCCGGAGTGGGCTTGTCCTGATATGCGGACACGGTTTTCCAGTCACATAAAACAACCGACCCGTCCTGCTCATGTATCAAATCCACCACACACTTAATAGGCAACTTAATTCCCGGTATCTTTTCTGTGAATACGGACTCTACGCCGAGAATCTTACCAAGCGCCGGCGGTTCTCTGTGGTAGTGTTCAACCAGAAGATTAAACTTAATCATGCACTGCTCGATGTTTCCGGTCTTGCCCCAGTCAACATCCGTGACCGACCGCATGAACGCCAGCGCGACTTCTTTTGCTTGTTCTCTTGGGATGCCTTTGTGCAAACCCTCCATATAACGATGAAACGCGCTCCCTGTCAGAGCCGCCGGAGTGGACAACTGATCGCGCTGAAGGAGAACATACTTACTATAAAACGCAGCCGGGTTGTTCAGAAACAACAGAACAGATGAGTAGCTGATATGCGTGAGTCCCATACAGCACATTATGTGCCTTTATTTTGTTGTTGTCAAATACCCTTCTGTGGATAAAATCTGTTGCAACTCATCCCAACTCGTAACTAGAACAGCAACCGCGCCCATCTTCGCTTCCGCTTCCAGCCAATGCACCTGCTCCGGTCGCCCCTTCTTCCCGGGCATCTTAACTTCAACGTAAACAGCGCGCCCACCGGGAAGCGTGCCATACAGATCAGACGCGCCTATTTCACCATACGGACCGCCGGTGGCTTTATGCAGACGCACTCCCAGCCGGTCCAGTAGTTCCGTTCTTATTTTCTTGACTATATCCCGCTCCTTCATCCTCACATTCTACCATAAATATAAGGACTTGACTAAAATATACTTATGGTGCTTAACTTTATCTAAAGGTCGAATGTTAATTACTAAACTTTATTTTATGGAGCATAAAAGAAAACGGAACAGAAAGTTATGCGGCAAAGCACTCCAGTTGTTGGAGATAGTGACAGAGGGTTCTTTACTCACAAAGAAAGAATTTTCTCTAAAACTTTATGGAGATAAAAATCATATAGGGTCAGTTAGTTCACTTATAAGAACGCTACAGCATCATGGACAACCAGTTGCGGTGGTGAAAACCGACCCAAGTTCTTTTCCTCCAAAACCCGGCGTTGTTAAGTTATTGACAGCGACTAAAGAACCCGCTGACGCGCGGAATTATGTAAATGGAGACGGACATAAAAACATAGTTACCCGCGTTAGTACACTGCTGTGTATCGGTGAAGAATTGGTCCAAGCTTATCCAGCAATCGCTCTTGAAATTTTACCAAAGGTCGAAGAAATCTTGCGTGTCTCACTTAATACTAAACATGCCCTTGCGGGCGGATATGAACAACCAAAACTATCAAGTGGTAATGATGCCACTATCAAAAATAAAACCGGACCCAAATCAACCGCGTAAACATATTGCAAAGGAAGACGTAGAAGCGCTGGCTGCTTCAATCCGCAAAACAGGACTCCTGAAAAACATTGAAGTTGATCCTAAGGGATTTATTGTTACTGGCGAATTACGCCTCCGTGCGGCGCGCGTCGCAGGGATGAAAGAAATACCTGTGCGAATAGTTGATGTATCAGGTGGCGAACGATCACGAAGACAACTCATTGAGAATATACACGTTTATCCGATGACACCGATGGAGACAGCGGAAGCGTTAAAAAAATTACAAACACAAAACAAAGAAATGTCCGACGTCGGACAGGGTGGACTTGCACGGGAACTCGGCAAAGGAAAAGATTGGGTTGGGTATCACTTAAAACTTCTTGAGATGCCTAAATCAACGCAAAAAGCCATTCAGGCTAAAAAATTCTCTGTAAGACTAATCCCCGGCATTTCTGGATTATCCCAAATGGAAAATGAAGGGGATCTCCGACAAGGGACAGTTGACAAACTTGTAAAAAAGGTTATTTCAAAGGAATTTCCGAATCGAGGAACGGCCGAGCAAGTTATCCGCGCTATCAGGGACAACCCGGGCACTGCCACTCAATATCTCAAACCGTCTTACAAAGGGAAAGACGAGGCGGCGGTACAGCGAACGCTGGATAAAATAGCACCCACCCGCGATTCGCAGATAGCCGACTACCGTATCGCTATAGATTCAATGATAACATTCGCAAAGCGTCTCACTAGGGAACTCCGCCAATATCCATTCGATGATCTAGGTCTCGGACGGACAAATCTTCTTTCTGATCTACAATCATTAAAAGAGGAAATGAAAAAATGGCACTCATCATTAAAATAATCACCTATTATGAAAAAAGAACAATCTTGTCCTCATGAACTCTTAGAAAGTATCGAGTATTCGCTGATGGAATTAAGTGTCCTACTCGATAGAATGGCGCCCGCAGACGCAAAGTTTGCGATGAAGGAGTCGTTAGAAGTTTTGAAAGAAACGGACAAACGGCTCAAGGTCCTGACCGACAGGCATGTAATGAAAAAATAAGAAAAAAAACTCCGACATTTAGTCGGAGTTTTTAGATACCTCTTCTACCACCTCAAGCCCCCGCCCGTCCTCGCAGTTTACAAAATGTCCGCAGACAGCGCAAAAAGAAGCCCAGCCGGGGAGGAGGATAGAGGGGTGGAGGGGGCATTTAGGCAAGGATGTCCTCGATGTCCTGCCGTGTAACAATTTTATCTTCATAAACTTCCTCAGCAAGCGACCTCTTCCGTTCCAATATGCGCTTCATGTACATATCCACCGTCCCCTGCATAAGAAGATTATACACCAAGCATGGTTTCAGTTGTCCATGCCGCCAGATTCGTCCTATGCGCTGTTCCTGGCTGGCGTTACTCCACGGAAGATCAAACTGGATCATATAAGCCGCGCACTGGACGTTGTTGCCGCGCTCTCCTGCTGAAGTCATAACCAGCACGCGGACAGCCGCGTCATGCTCGAATCTGTGCAGCGCAATCTCCCGCTCCTCCGCACTATGCGCGCCGGTTATAGCGACGCAAGGATACGGAAGCGCGCGGAGTAACTGTTGAACGACGGTTTCGAATTGCGTGAATATAACCACCTTCTCGTCCGACGGTAACGCCTCTATCAGTTCGACCGTCGCGGTTATCTTCGATGGTTTATCGTTCCACGCGCCGTTAGCCGCTTGCCGTAGCCGCATGAGTAGCGCCAGCGCATTCGGTATAGGCATATCCTCGCCTAGAATCTGCACGCGCAGTTCTTCCTTTATCTTCTTATACGTCGCGTGTTCCTCGTCGTTCGGCTCCAGCGGTATGTCCTGCATAGTCAGTGGTGGCAGATCGCGGAGAACGTCCTGCTTCTTCTTCCAAAATATATGCTTGTTTGCGGTAGCGATAATCTTATCCTGTTCGCGCCAGCCGTCGATCTTCCCCGGAATATACGGATTCATGATCGCGAACACCTTGCGGAAGCTCCACCAGTTGCCCATGAACGTTCCGGGCGCGACCCACTCCACCGGCGACCAGAGGTCGGCGAGCGAGTTAGACACCGGCGTGCCATCAAGTGCGATCCTGACAGGCGGCAGAAACATACGCAACGCTTTAGATATTTTAGCCGTTGGCGTCCTTGCCTTACCGCTCTCGTCCGCTATGCAACTCTTCGGCGGTAGCGGGAATGATGACAGCGCGACCTTATCCTGTCTAAACGTCTCATAACCGACCAAATACACCTGCGCCGAGGTCTTATACGCCTCTCTGCGCGTTTGTGGGGTGCCGCGTATGGTTATGGTAGTCCAGCCATACCACCGCTCAATTTCAGCGCGCCACATACCCAGTAGTGACACCGGTGCGATCACAAGTAGCGGAAATGAGCCTGTGCGCCGGACATACTCCAGTGCGGTCAAGGTTTTGCCTGTCCCGCATTCCATACCCAAGAGCCCGCAACCGTGGCGGGCTTCGATAAACTTTATTCCGTCCAGCTGGTGCTGCATAAGTTCGGGCAAGCGCATATCACCGTCTCCGCGCGTCCACCATAGTCTCTCCGGCGAACATAAGTTCCGACAGTGGCACTTGGACAGCCTCCGCGATCTTGCGCGCGGACGGTAGGCTGGGCGTTACTCGTCCGGCTTTGTAGTTTGACAGTAGCGTCTCACTCATATTTATGCGCCTAGACAGCGCATACATTGACTCGGGAGAATGTTGTCCGAATATAATCATAGGGGATTGCGTTTAAGTGATTTAGTTATCCGAGCTTGGACGACTTCCGCCCGCTTCTTTAGTATGGCGCGATACTCCGCTTGGTTGCGCTTAATGTTCTTAAGGTATGAGAGGGGCTGCTTCTTCATATTGTGTAATTGTTTTTCCGCAGTTAGGGCAAAAATTATAATCTTCCATGAAACCGTTCCAATTACAACGTTTGCACTTCCATACTTTAGAATAAACCTCATCCATGAAATGAATATCAATAATCGTGGTCGAGGAGTGTTTTTTTAGCATTTTGCGATATTTTACTTGGTCTTTTTTTTGTTGTTTTGCCTGTTTGGAGGTAATAAACTCTCTTAATGCGGTTTGATTTTTCATACTGTAATTTGTTTATTAGTAGATACCGCACGACTTCAAAAAGTCTTGTGAGTTGAATGAGGAATTAAGATGTTTAAGAACATAAGAGATACGTTCCGCTGCGATTGCTACGGACAAATCATGCGCACGTTGTTTGATCGTTAGGGGTTTGACGGTATGAGTCCGCGCTTGATAGAGCGCACGCGCTATCGCGTTAAGTTCTTTTTTGGTCATATTATTCTCTCACCGGCATGAGCAGAGCCATGAACGTTTGACCGTCCACCTCATCCTGTGCGGCTATGGTCAGGGGTTTTGTCGCGCCGTTAAATGTCAGTCGCGCCCGCGGTGATCCAAACTTCTTGCAAGCGTCCAGTATCTCGGACAGATAGTCGCAATCGACCAGAACGTCGGCAACGTGATCCTCTGGTGTGGGTATAATCTGGGTAACGTCAGGGTATGCGCCATCAATCTTCTTACCTGAAAACTTGTCCACGGTCTCGCAGTCGGTAACGGAGAACGTCGCCATGCCAAGGGTAGCCGGCGGATTTTCAAAAGCATTGAGTAAGATAGGCAGTGATGTTTTCTTCGGCAATGCCTTGGCGATCTTGTCCGCCAAAGAGCGATCCATAATATACTCGGACGGTTCAGCGAACGGTGCGCATAGTTCCGGTGCGTCGCTGTAGTCAGCCTTAGGACGCGATACGCGGATGACGCGGTATGTGTCCGTCGCCTCGGTATAGTCCGGTGTAACATGCAAGCCGGTTAGTTCCGGTCTGATGTTGTTGTCGCTTGCCACGGCAAGCGGGATAAAGTTTTTAGCGTTGAGCATATAGTTATTTTTTAGATTTAAGTTCGACGCTATCAACGGAGTAGTCGCTAGAATCGTCAGCGTCGGGTAAGTCAATTTCACCAGATAAAACTTTGTCAAAGGCTTCTTTTTTATTCCGCGCCCTAACCTGGAGAACATAGTGGACGCGCTCACTAGCTTGGACTTGATATAGTGGCATATAGTTAAATATATTCTTGCGCCTCTTAATGTGAGACGCTAACGGATGCGCCCGATGCGTTACAGAGTCAGTCGAGTTTATTCCGTTCCTCTTCTATCCATTCTTGCAAGTAGTCAAATAATTCCGCTTCGATGTAAATACATATAGCCGCCATACCGTCATCTTCCAGGGGGTTGTCGCCTATGCCCGCGTTCGTGTATGCATCTTCCAGTTCTTGACCGTGCAAGAACCAACATTCTTTGATTTCTTGCGTATAAACAGGAGCGTTAGAATTAGCGATCTCATTCAAGCGGTCGCACATTTCGTCCCCAATCCTCTCAATATCATACCATTGTCCGGTTTCCAGAGTTGTGAGTTCGTCGCGTAGTTCTTCCTTGGCCTGTTCTACGCGAAGTGGCAGGGAATCAACGAATACAGCGACGTGTGGGCGGTGCGCTGTCTTGGGCAAGCAGAAGCGAGCATCGTCAGCTATGCGCCGGATTATGAGTTCAGCCGCGTTGGTGTCGTTATCTTTAACTTGGGAGAGTTCAGGGTATATCTCTTGGAGTTTTTGGAGGTTGGTCATAGAATAAAGTTAATTTTATACACGCGATCCAGTGTCCCTTTTATTGTTTCGTCCCATACCTTACCCGTGCGGTGGTCATACCGTTTGCCATCTTGACAACCACATCCACGTAGATAATCAGCGTCGGAGGAATGAAAATAAGCAACGTCTCGATGATACATAACAGATGTATCAGTCATTATATCGCGCTCCTCCTGTTTAATATCTCGCGGACGATTGTCTAGGATGTTTTGCTCTTCGGGCGTGAGGCCGCGAAGTGCAGGGTTGAATACCTTATATTCCATTAAGGACGCTTTAGTGCCTTTTGCGTCAGGGGATAGTATTACGCCATTAGATTGTAACGCGGAGTTGTGGTTTGGCATTGTAGGAGAGTCGGTGAGGATAACGAACGTGCTTGAGTTGTGAAAGTGTTTTCATATTAGTCAATAATTAAGACTGGATTGTCGCAATCGTCCAGATTAAGTTCACCGGTCAAGGTTACCTGTTCACCGTAGCCGAACGTGGGAAGTTTGCCGCTAAGTTGGATTAAGCGGCCGTCGGGACTGGATAAATAAGAGACTGGGCCACTTTTACCAACAAGCAAGCCGGTGAGGGAAACGTGGATAATGTGGTCGGTCATAGTTAGTGGTTAGTTTTCCGCTTCTTGTCGCGCTCTTGATAGTGTCGCCGGTCGCTAGGGCTGTGTGAGCAGCACGCTCGGCGTTTAAACCAGTCAAGAGACTTGAAAAGAGGCGGAAAAGCATGAATGAGTGAATGAGAGTGGACAAGCGCGGGAGGTTGACAGGTTTTAAGCCGTCGTGTCTCGCGCTTGCGGGGTGCCTTGGAAAGTATTAAGCTACCAAGGCGAAAGAGTTTTCATGGACTCTAGGATATGCGGCACGGGAAGAACCGTGGCGCATAGAGTAGAGGTCAAGACGCTTGCATGGTATGTAGGATACATGCCATGTTATCGTCCGCTTGCTTGTCCAGTTCCTCTTGTATGAGGAAGAGAAGGAAAGCGGTGCGGTCGTCGTCGTTGTCTTGGAGTGTGTCGTCGGTGTCTTGGTTGTCGAGGTGCATTTGGCTGTTCGTCCTTTCAAAAACATAGTAGCATACATAATAAGTGTTGTCAAGGGGTAGAGATTTAGCTAAGGTTAGGGAAAATATGAAAATCGCTTAAAAGAGCGGTTTTTTTTTTGTTATCGGGCAGAACGAAAATACCTATAGAGGTTTGGGAGAAGAAAAAAAAATAAACGCGCGCTTTGCCACTCTTTTCCGTTTGTTTTTCCTGCTACCCAACATATATAGGGATTTGGAGGCAGGACAATCACAAAACAGTCGCAAGACAGAAAGCGGTCGCCTGGTCAAACACGCTTGGCAATTAGAGTGTGTCCGTAAAGAGTGCCAAGGATAATGGCTCAACATAGCGGAATAATAGTTGGCGTCATAAAATGTTTATTGTGCGACACTTATTTTTTGGCTAACATTGAAAGAGTGGCTAATCCTTTGGTATTGAAAGAATAGCTAACCTTAGGGATAGGGGGGGGGTAGGGGTGTCGATTTCGACTTGGGGTGCGTCGCGATCGTTAGGGTCCCATTTTTTGCTCTGTTTAGCTGTTTCAAACGTAAAAACTAGATTCTTTACACTTTCTTTACAGTTGTCTAGTCTCCTTGTCTCTTTTTCACTTCTTTTACACCTTCTTGACACTTCTTTTACAATCTTTTACACTTGTTTTACACTTCTTTTACAGCAAAAGTGTAAAGAAGGTGTAAAGAAGGTGTAAAGAAGGTGTAAAGAAGGTGTAAAGAATCCAAGTAAACTTTACAACAAGTGTAAAGAATCTCTCTAATTGTAAAAGAAGTGTAAAGAATCTCCTTATGCGTACAAAACCCTCAATTTTATCCAAAATGTCCAAATCCTTTAAACGGGACGAGGCGGAGTTGCTTCTTATGGTGTTAAAAACGCTCGAAGAGACGGGTTCTCTGAGGCTCACCGCTAAAATTATCAGTGAAAAAACAGGTTTTAAAATCTCTCATTCATCAATAGCTTCCTATGTCAAACGACAAAAAGCCAAATAAGTTCTGCTCTGACTGTGGCAGACAGTTTCCTCAGTTTGTATTGGCTTCTCTGCGCCAACTGCCAACGATACTTACTAAAATAAATCAAAAGGATGATAGATTCCCCTTTTAGTGCTATAATCTCTCTATATGACCGACATTATTGCTGAAGCAAAGGAAGGTGAAGACCTGTACTGGAAGAATATGGCCA
>ERZ1292623.350-Hain-H51-01um-R1-350-length-50322-cov-9_pt1 | contig 10199 bp, 7 predicted proteins | sample MGYA00564398_ERZ1292623 | MGnify/ENA primary metagenome ERZ1292623 (study PRJEB36523, sample SAMEA6512633) | groundwater metagenome | collected 2019-01-07 | study: AquaDiva: Metagenomics assemblies of 32 groundwater samples
GTCAATCATTGCTATTCGGTATTTCACAGCAAAAATTATTTGAATATGAATTTGTGTATATGTGTTACTCATTATTTTTTTCTCAGCAGTCGCATGCTATTTAAAATTACAGCAAGCGTAACGCCATCATCGGCAACAATTGCAAACCAAAGCGAAGCGTAACCAATAATTGATAAAACAAGAAAAACAGCTTTAATACCAAGGGCTAAAACGATATTTTGTTTTAGAATTGAAACTGTTTCGCGCGAAATTTTTATTGTTTCAGAAAGCAAATTTAAATCCTCGCGCATTAAAATTACATCGGCAGTTTCAAGCACAACATCGGTTGCGGAGTGCGCCAAAGCGATACCGAGCGAACTTGAAGCCAAAGCCGGCGCATCATTTACTCCATCGCCAACCATTGCAACATGATTAAATTTGCTTCTAATTTCTCTTACTCGATTTAATTTTTGTTCGGGCAGAAGTTCGCTCGAGTGTTCGTCAATATTTAATTCATCAGAAATTATTTTTGTAACAACTCTATTATCTCCCGACAAAATAATTTGTTTATCAATTCCAAGTTTCCTTAAATCATTAAGTGCGGATTTTGCTTCGCTTCTAACTTTATCGGATAAAGCGATAACACCAAGTGCAGAAATTTCATCCGCAATTATTACTGGAGTATTTCCGCGAGATTCGATTTCAAGTAAAATATTTTCTACTTGTTTTGAACAAAGATTTAATTCCTCGATGTAAGCATGGCTACCAATAAAATATATTTTATCATTTAGTTTTGCTTTGATTCCTCTTCCTGGGAGAGAAGTGAATTCTTGCAAATTAATTTCAACTGATATATTTTTAAAGTGCGCATCTTTTACAATTGCAATTGCAAAAGGATGTGTTGAACGATTCTCAACACTTGCAGCAATTCTTAAAATCTCATTTTGATTAAATCTATCCAGAGGAATTATATCTTTAACAGAAAGTTCGCCAGAAGTTAAAGTGCCGGTTTTATCAAAAATAAAAGTTTTAACTCTCGCCGCTTCTTCAATTAATCTTCCACCTTTTACTAAAATTCCTCGTCGAGCAAGCGTAGTCAATCCACTTACAAGTGTAATTGGTGTAGAAATTACAAACGCGCATGGGCAAGCAATAATTAATAAAACTAAACTTCTGTAAAACCAATCAACAAAACTTGCGCCTAAAATAAGTGGAGGGACAATCGCAATAAAAATTGCCAACGAAAAAACAGAAGTAGTGTAAATCGAAGAAAATTTTTCAACAAAAGTTTGCGTTGTTGATTTTTGTTCGTGCGCTTTTTCAATTAAATGAATTATGTGCGAGAGCGTTGTGTCGTCGCCAACTTTTAATGCGCGAAACTCAACTACGCCACTTTCGTTTATTCCGCCAGCGCGGAGAAAATCGCCAATATTTTTTTCGATAGGCACAGATTCGCCTGTAATTACAGCCTCATTTACAAATGTTGAGCCAAAGATGATTTCGCCATCAACTGGTATTTTTTCTCCAGGACGGACGATAACCAATTCATCAATTTTAACATCTTTTGCATCAATTATCATTTCGACATCAAATCTTCTTACTCGTGCTTTTTGCGGAGCAAGCGAGACGAGCGATTTTAATTCTTTACGAGTTCTTTCGAGGCTGAATTCTTCTAATAATTCGGCGATTGCAAATAGAACAATTACAGCGGCGCCTTCTTCAATCTCTCCAATCATCACCGCGCCGATTACTGCCGCAGTCATCAACGAATTCATATCGAGCGAAAAACTTTTTACAGAGTACCACGCTTTTTTTGCAACACTCCAGCCACCAACAAAAATTCCAAATAAAAAAAGTGTTGATGAAATATTTTCTGTAGATTTAAAAAACGAAGTTGTAATTGCAAAAATAATTATAGCTGATGAAAAAATTGTTGTTTTGAAAAGTAAAGATTTTATAATTGGCTTATCTTCGATTATATGAGTTGAACTTGTCAGAAGAGTTGAATCAAAGCCCGCTTTTTTTACCGCATTAGAAATATCTTCATCGTTAATTTCATGCTCGACTGTAATAGTTTTATTTATTACATCACATTTAATTGATGAAATATTTTTTACACCGCGAAGTTGTTTTTCAATCACTCGTTGCTCGGTTGCGCAACAAAGGTCGGGAATATGTAAAGTTGTTTTTTTCAATTATCTTTTTTTGGTTAACCAATTTTCTGGATTTAATTTTTCTTTTTCTCTCCAAACCTCAAAATGAAGAATACTTCCAGAAATAGTCTCACCGCTCCGTGCAATCAAACTTCCTTTTTTTACATCTTGTCCTTTTGTAACAAAAATATCCGAAAGATTTGCATACACAGTTCGCAATCCGTTTCGATGATTTAAAATTATCAAATTCCCATACGAAGGCAACCAATAAATAATTGAAACCTCCGCGTCCGAAACCGCTTTAACATCCGAGCCCGATGGAACAGAAATATCAATTCCATTATTTTCAGTTTGGATTTTTAAAATCGGGTGCGTACTAATTCCGAAACGAGTTACAATTGTACCTTTTACGACAGGCCACGGCAATTTGTTTTTTTCAGGCAAAGGGAGAATTGGATATGATTTTACAATTGGTTTTGCAGTTTTTAACTTTTTATTTTTTGCAATTTGCTGTGCAATTTTTTTCTTTTCCTCTTCCTCTTTTCGAACGCGTTCATCTTCAATCAAGTCAACAATTATTTTTTCGAGATCTTTGCTTGCTTTAATTTTTCTCAATAATTCTCGTTCGTATTCTTTTTGATTGTTTCTGATTTCGGACAAAAGAATTTTTCTACGCGATTTCATTTTTACAAGATTATCAAACTCATTTGATTTTTGCGAAATTAAATTCTTTTCTTCGATTAACGCTACTTCGAGTTTGGATTTTTCATCTGCCAATAGCGCCGATTTATTTTGAATCAGCGAAATATCTTTTTTCCTCTGTTCTGAAAAATATTTTAAGTAAACAACGCGTATGCCAATTTGGTTTAGCGAATTGGCTGAAGCGATAGTTTCTAAGTCGTGGATTTTACCTTTTGTATAAACCGATTTTGCATATCGAGCATATTGAGAAACTATCGCGCTTAATTGCGATTCAAGTTCAATTATTGTCTTTTGTAAAAATATAATTTGCGTGTGAATTCTTTCCGCTTCGCTGGTTAATGCGGTAACAAGTCTATTTACCGTATTACTCTGTTTTTCAATATCATCAATTCTTTCGAGTGTTAATATTTCTTTTTTTTCACTCTCCTGAATTTTTTTTTCGTAGCTCTCAATTTCTTCTCTCAATCCTTCAAGAGCGCGCTCTTTTTTGTTTATTTCCTTTTGCTGAGCAAAAGAAATATCAATCGCAAATATAAAAAATAAAAATAAAATCAATTTCATTTTCTGGTGTATCCTTCCTCGCTTGGCAACTCTTTTGCAATTGATGTGAAAGTAGGGGAAGTATTATATTGGTCAACGAAAATATCTAATATTGTTTCTGAATATATTTTAGAAATAATTTTGAATGAACGAGGTGAATATTTTTCTGTCAAATAATTAAAATTTGCAAGCAACATATAATTTGTATAATTCGTATCCTGCATAAAAGCTGTAATTAAATTTTTAGTTTTATTATCAAACTCATAAGAAATAAATTTTTCTTCTTTTGCAAACATTACAGTCGATTTATTTCCATCATTAAACACTGAATCTATTGGGCTTTCAAGTGTAAATTCAATTTTTGGAGTTGCTGTTAAAAACGAAAAAATATAGTTTAGATAAATGCTATCGACTTGTGGAAATTTTGCAAACTGAGAATGCTCCGAAATCGTTCCATTGATGTTGTCGTAAACAGTAAATTTATTTTTCGTTATTAATAAATTTCCAATTGAAATCCCAAATGGTCCACTTGCACGAACTAAAACCGAATCAGGAATTTTTGCAAATATTTCAAGTTTGCCGCTTGCAGAGTTATTATTAAAATTAGCTTCAACGCTGCATTTCATCTCTATTATATTAGAAACTATTTGGCGGTTATTGTTGTGTTTGATAAATTCATCTCTAAGTAAAACTTCGGACGAAATTATTTCGTCACTTGAAATAATTTCTTTTTCCGTAGAGCAACCAATTAAAAAAAGATAAACTAAAAAAATTAATTTAGTTTTCAATTTATTTATCTCTTTCAATTATTTTATTTTTCACCGAAGTTAATGTTGGATCAGTTTCAATCGCTTTCTTCCAATTATAAATTGCAAGATCTTTGTTATTTAATTTTTCGTATAAATCTCCCAAATGATCAAAAAGTATCGCATTTGGTTCTGGAGAAAACTCAATTGCTTTTTTTAAATATTGAAGTGCTTCGTTGTACAATGCAAGTTTAAAATAAATCCACCCGAGCGTATCAAAAAAAGATGAGTTTGTTGAATCAATTATAATAGTGCGAAGAGACATTTCTAAAGCATCTCTTAATTTCAAATTTCTTTCAGCTAAACTGTATGCGTAATTATTTAACGATGTTGCATTTAGTGAGTCGAGTCTTAAAGCATTTTGATATGCAATGTCTGAGTTTGCAAAATCTTTTAATGCGTCATACGAAAAACCAAGAGAAGAAAAAATAGTTGCGTCTTTCGGATTTAATTTTTTTGCTTGTTCAAGTCTTTTAATCGCCTCAACATGATTTTTATTTTGCGATTGCGCTATGCCTAAATAAAAATATATTTTCGATTCATTTGGGAAAATAAGCAAAGCCTTCTCAAGTATGCGTATTACTTGAGTATATTCCTCTTTTTGAAAATAAAGAAAAGTTAAATTTGTCCACGCATCGAGATTCCAACTCGCAACATTTGTAACGCTATCAAAATAAAAAGCGGCTTCATCAGTTTTATTTTGCTCAATACTCATTAGCCCCAAATAAAATTTTGGTCGCCAATCAGTTGGATAATTATTGCTCATTGTTTGTAACTGCGAAATAGTTTCCAACAATAAAGATGAATCTTTTTCAGTTTGCGAAAAATAAACTACAGCAATTCTCCATCTTGTTTCGGCAGTTAGCGAATCGTTTTTTAAAACATTCTTAAAATGATATTGCGCTTTCTCCCAATTATTTTTTGACAAATAAATTTCAGCCAGCATGCCATTAATTTTTAAATCATTTTTATTTTGTTTATGAAGGAAATCAAATATAATTAATGAGCTGTCAGGTTTTTCGAGTGATATATAAATATCTGCCAAATCCTCTTTTAAATAATTATTATTTGGTTGCAGTTTTATCATTGCATTGTAAATATTTGCAACTTGCTGAAATCTTCTCAACGATAAATTTATTACACTCATGCGAGCATAAATTTCGAGCGGCTCATCTGTTTTTAAAATTAATTTTTCAAAAATTGAAAGTGCTTTGAGCGGTTCTTTTTGTTGTAAAATAATTCCAAGCGCAAGTTGGCTTTGGAAGTTAGTCGAGTCAATTTTTAAAATATTATAATATTCGTTGAGCGCTAAATCATTTCTGCCGAGCATAATTAAATTTTCCGCAAGCATAAACCGATAATCAAGTTTTAGCGTGTCGCGTTTAATTGCCTCCCGAGAAAATATAACTGCATCTTCAAAATTTTCTAATCGCGTGGAGTTCAGTGCAAGCGCAAAATAAATTGCATCAGCATCGTCATATAATAGTGCTTCTTTGTAAGCCTCAATTGCTTTTTGAAATTCTTGATTGCCTTCAAACATCGAGCCCTGCATATAAAGCTCAAGCGCTCTACTTTTATCGATTTCTCTTTTTGGCTCTTTATCAACCAAAGTTAATTTACTTGGCGAAGTGCAACCAAAAAATAATACAATTATTAATGGATAAATTAAATTTGTCTTCATTTTATACTTAAATATATGATTAAGATTTTCTTTTTACAATAAGATGAAATTTTAAACTTTAAGAATTGATTTTCATCTAACAATAAACTAATTTTCGACTCATTAATCATCACACGGAAAATATAAATGTCAATTAAAAAAATTATTTTAAAATATTTCTTCATCCTTTTTGTTTTTCAAATTTCACTTTCTCAACAATCAACTTGGAGTGTAATTCAAAATAAAATTTTTGATAGCCGTTGCGTAAATTGTCATAATGTAAATTCATATTTCGGTGTGCAATCTGGTTTGATGTTGTCGAAAGATACAGCATATAAAAGTTTACTAAATGTCGAACCCAGAAATATCGCGGCAAAAAACGATCAATTAGTTCGCGTCAGCAACGCGGGGAGTTTTCAAGGAATTGGGAAAAGTTTTTTGTGGGAAAAAATTGACGCATCGAAGCAACAACATTTTTACGATGACCATCCTTTTTATGGCTCGTTAATGCCACTTGGCGATAATTTTTTAACCAATGGCGAATTAAAATTAATTTATCAATGGCTTTATGCTGGCGCGCCTGAGTTTGGCATTGTTGCAAGCGACACTTTACTGAACGATACTACTCGTTATCAACTTCCGGAGTTTAAACCGTTGACTCCGCCTGCCGCAGGTAAAGGAATGCAATTTCATTTAGGCCCATTTAATGTGCGACCAAATACAAACAACGACAGAGAATTTTTTTATTACTGGCCATTAAATCATCAAGAAGATTTATTTGTTAGCAGAGTTGAAATTTCGATGAAGCCTGGCAGTCATCATTTTATTTTTTATACATTTAATTCAAATATTCCTCCCGCATTGATGAAGTTAGTTGATTCTTTACAATTTCAATATCGCGATTTACGCGACACAGTAACTGGGCTCGTAAATATTTATACAGCGTACTCAATGGGATTTCATCAATTTTTTGCTGGGACGCAAACATCATATCTCAACAAAGGATTTCCAAAAGGAATTGCTTTGAGATTGCCTAAAAAAACTGGTTTTGATTTGAACTCGCACTATGTAAACCGATCGGGAATTTTGCAGCCTGGAGATATTTACGCAAATCTTTATACCGTTCCTTTAAGCGAAGTTAAAGCAATCGCGGAGGTTTTAAATTTAGGAAATCAAGACATCACACTTCCACCAAATCAAACTACAACTATTACAAAAGTTTTTCCAACGACTGAAAAAATAAATATCATTCAATTATTTTCTCACGCTCACGAAAGATTAAAAGAATTTAAAATTGAAGTAGTTGGTGGTGCGCTTGATGGCAAAACAATTTATTGGACAGACGATTGGTCGCATCCACCAATTTTGGAATTAGAACCACCACTTACACTTTTACCGGGGCAAGCATTAAAAGCAATTGCGACATATCATAACAGCACATCTCAAACAATTCGTTTTGGTGTGCAAAGCACAGACGAGATGATGATAATTTTTGGCGCATATTACAAAGGCGATGTGCTTTCGGTTGAAAATAAAAATTTATTTCCAAATAAATTTTCGCTTGAACAAAACTATCCAAATCCATTTAATCCTTCGACAGTAATCAATTATCAGTTACCAACAACCAAACATGTATTATTAAAAGTGTACGATGTAATTGGAAGGGAAGTTTCAACTTTAGTAAATGAGAAACAAAACGGAGGGAAGCAATCAGTAAAATTTAATTCAAAAAATTTATCAAACGGAATTTATTTTTACACACTTCGATCTGGAAATTTTAGCGAAACAAAAAAAATGCTTCTCCTAAAGTAGAAGCAACACTAATTTGGGCTAAAGCCCGATAAGATATGTTTTACAATAACCCCGCCCTTAAGGGCTGGGTTAGAAAACCCAGAAGAATAGTTGGACTTTAGTCCAATCTATAACCTTGGCAAAATTTTTACTGATGTTAAAAAAATGATTTTGCTTAAATAAAAATTAAAAAGGCAGATTGATTTTTTATCAAACTGCCTTTTTGTATTTACTCACTCTTCTTCGTCACTCTGAGCCTGTCGAAGAGTGATTTATGCAAACGCAAGTTCAAACTCGGGGAGTTTTATTTTATGATCTTCGCTAAAAAGATAATCTTGGAAAACATGTTCAGCAGTTAAAAGTTGATAAACACCATCAATCAATTTGTTGGTTGTATCTTTTAATCGATAAACATAATGCCCACAAGTCCAACATTTAAAAGTTTGCATCCCGGTGCACAAACAAACTTTTTCTTTTATAAAAACATTTGCGGCAGAAATTCCTTTTTGAATTTCATCGTAATAAGCGCCAAGATAAGAGCAATTGCCTTTTGAATCTAAAAGATAACCTAACCCTTCGCAATTTGGCTTCACACTTTTTTGCAAAACAGGGGATTGTTTTAACATTCGCATCGGATAACCAGTTGGAGAAACTGTGTTGACTTCAACTTCTTCTTCAAGCGCTTGAAAATATTTTTGCTTAACAAAATCTGGCAAACCAGATTCTTTTGTAACTGTAAATCTTGTTGCAACTTGAACTCCGCTTGAGCCACTTTGTAAAAATTCAACAGCGTCGGTGCCAGTAAAAATTCCACCAGCAGGAATAACAGGAATTTTTAATCCATGTTCTTTTAAAAATTGCAAAACTTCATCGGTGATAGATTTTAAATTAAATTCTTTCCAATTATTAATTCCAAATCCTAAATGCCCGCCAGCAAGTGGACCTTCAACTACAATATAATCAGGTTGGCGTCCAACGCGTGCGGCTTTAATTAGAAAAAGATTTAATGCTTTAGCAGATGAAACTATTATTCCAAACATTGTATCAAAAAATCGTGAATGATTTTTTATAAGTTCAAACGAACGAAGATGAAGTCCAGCGCTCAAAGTGATTCCATCGATTCCCGCATCCATCGCCGCACTCAATCGAGTTTTTAGTGTTTCCAAAGGATTATTCATTGTCAGCTTTTCCATGCAATTCATAAAAATTGCACCGCTACCTTTTTTTGCTTCCATTGTTTTTGAAACATGCAATCCTTGCGCTTCTGCAAGTTCATCAATATTAAATTGAACCTCAGGTTTACTTCTTTGATCTTTGCTCGCAAAATATTTTTCTCTTTTTCTTTCAATAAAATTTGTTCCAAACCGTTTATCGGCAATAGCATGTACTTCTGCATCGGAAATATGGCCAATTCCGCCCAAACGCGCCGCCTCTAAAGCAAGCTCGGCAGTTGAAATATTTACACCCATTCCACCAATAATTATCGGGACATATTCTTTTCCGTGTAGATTTAAGCGAAAATCATCTAATTTCATTTATTTCCTTTCACTTTATTTATTTTGTTTCGACAAGATAAGCAAATATAATTCCAATAAAAAAAATATTTTTGAATTAAAACTTGGCATCATTATTTATTTTTGATAAATTTAGAGAAGTAATCACTAACATTGAATTATAATTTAATTGATAAAACGAAATGAAAAAATATTTATACTTTTTGTCGATATTATTTCTTGGATGCTTGCAAGATAACCCAACTATAATTTTTCTTACCGAAGTTGGTGAGATTGAAGCAGAGATTTATTTAAACGAAGCGCCAATAACTTCAAAAAATTTTTTATTTCACATAAATGAAAATCATTTTAATGGCGCAACTTTTTACAGAACAGTTAAAACTACAAATCAACCTTACAGCAAATCAAAAATAGAAGTAATTCAAGGTGGACTTGACTCGCTTGAAAATAAATTTTTACCAATTCCGCATGAGCGAACAAATAAAACGGGAATTAAACATTTCGATGGCACGCTCTCGATGGCGAGAAACGAACCCGGCACAGCAACTACCGAATTTTTTATTTGCATCGGTGCACAACCAGAACTTAATTTTGGTGGAAAAAGAAATCCCGATGGAGAAGGTTTTGCCGCTTTCGGGAAAGTAATTCGTGGAATGGAAATCGTTAAAAAAATTCAAAATCAAAACGATTCTCTGCAAAGAATTCAACCACCAATAAAAATTTTATCAATTAAAATTAAAAATTGAATTTAATAATCCCAAAGGGATTAGATATTGGAAAACTTTTAGTGATAAATATATTTTGTCCCTAACGGGACAAGATACTTTTGTTTAATTTTGGTTACCAATATTTTATCCCTACGGGATACTATAAAAAATAAATCAAAAGTTAAATTTCCAAATGATTTTAGATTGGTAATTATTTCAACTATTTGTTTTTAAATTTTTGAAGTCAATAATCCCAGAGAGATTAGATATTGGTAAACTTTTAATTATAAAAATATTTTGTCCCTAACGGGACAAGATACTTTTGTTTAATTTTGGTTACCAATATT
>ERZ1292623.5420-Hain-H51-01um-R1-5420-length-10199-cov-8_pt1 | contig 10199 bp, 7 predicted proteins | sample MGYA00564398_ERZ1292623 | MGnify/ENA primary metagenome ERZ1292623 (study PRJEB36523, sample SAMEA6512633) | groundwater metagenome | collected 2019-01-07 | study: AquaDiva: Metagenomics assemblies of 32 groundwater samples
AGCCTTTATACGTAAGGCCTTTTATTGCTCCTGCAAGATAAACTGATTTCTCCATATAGAAATAAAATTTCAGACAGTATATTTAAGGATTTATAAACTTGAAAAGTTATTTTTGTCTCTAAATCAATAAGCTTTTATATTAGTTATACATTTGTCTAATTATGCTAGAGTTTGACACAAAAGTAAAGAAATGGGGAAATTCTGTTGGATTAATCATACCGAAAGAAAAGCTAAATGGAATTAGAGAGAATGATGAAATACATGTTATTGCTTTTAAGAAATCCAATGTTTTAAAGGAAACTTTTGGTAGTTTGAAGGGGTGGAAAATGACTGGTCAGAGAGCTAAAGACCTTGCAAGGAAAGAATTATACAATGATTGAAGATGATGAAGTTTATTTCTTTGATACATATGCTATTATAGAGATTTTATTAGATAATGATAATTATAAAAGATATACTGATAAAGGAGTAATTTTAACTAAGCTTAATTTATTTGAACTCTATTATAATGTTCTCAAAGATTTTGGAGATGCCAAGGCTGATGAATATTCAGAAAAGTATTATCCATTTATTGCGGATTATGGTAAGGAGGTTATTAAAGGCGCATCAAAGCTTAAATTGCAATATAAAGATAGAAATCTATCAATGACTGACTGCATAGGTTACATCATTGCAAAAAAATTGGGTATTAAATTTTTAACAGGGGATAAAGAATTTGAAAACTTTGACAATGTAGAATTCGTCAAATAATTTTTATTATAAAAACATTTAAAAATTTACCTATATAAACAAAAATAGGAATGGGACTTGAAGAAATTATAGATGAAGTCATAAAGAATCTTTCTAGAGCTTTTAATTTTATTAACTTCTTAGTCAGTGGTTATATTGTACACAGAGGATGCGGAGGAGATATTGACCTTGACAAAACACTTGGCAAGCAAACAATAGGCAACTTTGTAAATCCAGATGAGTTTAATTATCCATTTTTGATTTTCGGCGTACCAGCATTTGTGTTTTTTACTAAAAAGCTTATGAATCCAACTTCTGATTTCCTAGAATCATTGCATAGTATACTGAAACCAGAGAAAGCTAAAAAAGAGATTCATAAATTCTATGGCGATCTTGATGAATTAACTGATCTCTTAGCTGGTGATTATCAATTAATCTATTTAAAAAGAAATAACAACCAAGTAGATAGAAAACATTTGCTCAACTTATTAAAAGAAGCCAATGAGGAATCAAAAGGACTTCCGACTGTGGGGGTCGAGCTAGAGTATTCATGCGCATTGCCTATCAGAACAATTGACTTGTTGAACCAGAGTAGTTATTTTCCAGAAAATCAAGTTCCAAAAAGCTATAGTTATGGTGGGAAATCTGAGATTAGAACACTACCAACAAATCCATATAGTTTTTATTGGTTGATCGAGGAATTTTATAAACACCTTCCTAAGCATGGAGCATCAGCTCAAATATGTATCGGTGATGTGAAAAGATTCAGAATGCCTTATATCTTTCTAGCTATGCATTTCACAAACCAAAATTGTTTTTTCCCAATGACTTCCCCCGATGGAAATAAAGATGGTTTAGAATTTCCAAGCGTTTATGTAGGAGAATCAAACATATATAATGTTCTTGAAGATAGATGGATTAAGTCTCTGAGGAGACAAACAAATTACATTGTTCTGTATACCCAGAGTCCCCATGAGATAGCAGATGCTGCCTTCTTCGCATCAAAACTGCATTTACTAGATGAAAAACAATTTGCAGGATTTAAACAGGACTTGAGGAATTTGATGGGGATTAGCCTTGAAGATGGGATGATGGTGAAGATGATTAGGTTTGTATCAAACATCCATCAAGATGTAGCATATCAAATGCCCACAGAACTTTCCTATCACCTTTTAACAGAAGCACAAAATCACTTTGGTTTTGCTGATTTAGAAAAGAGAGTAATGGACAATATAAATTCAGATAATTTTGTTATTGAACTAACCAAAGAGGATACAAGCAAAATTGAGTATGCTAACAATTCAACACTCCAATTACTTGAAAAGTATACTATTACTACCCCTGCAGACCTTGTATATAGAGTTACTTTAGAAGATGCATTAAAATTAAATAGATACTGATATCACATCCCATCTTTAAATGCTTGAGTTTTGAAGATTTCTACTTTGTCTCCAATCTTAAAATTATATTTCTCAACAAGTCCAGAGTTTATTTCCAAGACGTATTTTGCATTTTTATCGGGTGTTATTGAATCACAAGTTTCTTTGCATGGCTGAGTATTTTCATGAATGTAAACAATGTTTAAGTTTTCATCAATCCAAATCATGTCTAGAGGAATAAAAGTATCTTTCATCCAGAAAGAGTGTTTTCCTGAATTTTCAAAGATAAACAACATACCTTGGTCTTCTTTTAATTCTTTTCTAAACATCAAGCCTTGAGATCTTTCTACTGAGTTGTCTGCTATCTCTACATCAAATAATTTTTCATTGATTACTACTTTGCTGTATTGCTGCGAACAACCGGATACAAGAAAAACCAGCATAAATAAGCATAATTTTTTCGCCATCAGATTATCTCAATTTCAAAAGATATAAATATTACGTTCTATTATGGTCTTTATGACTAGTAAAAGAAAAAAGCTTTCTATCGGTCTTATTTATTATAAAACATACCTAGATTACGAAGACAGAATGTTGTACAAAGCTTTAAAGAAAAAGAATCTTAATATTGTGCATTTACCTGCAGAGGAGCAGCTTGATGTCGACGAGTTGAAAGAAAAAACAAAAAAGTGCAAATTAATTTATAATGATACGATCTGCCAGCCAATCCTATTTGAATCGCTTGAACTATCTAAGACTCTGGAAGAGCTGGGGAAAAAAGTGATAAACTCTTCTCATTCATTTTTCTACCAAGAGGATAAATGGATGTTTTATCTGAAATGCTTGGAGCACAGAATCCCGACGCCGAAGACTTATTTTATACCTAGAGAAACAAGATTTTACCAGAGGATTATAAAAAGGATATTAAAAAATAATCCACTAGTACTGAAGGGAGTTTTTTCTGATAATTCCATGCAGGTAGAAAAAGTTAATGACTATCCGATGTTTGTTAAAAAAATAAAAAAAATCGTTGATAAGAGTCATGGCTCACCGATAATAGCCCAAGAATTTATACCTAACCTAAACAGGAGTTATAGGGCAACATTGATTAATCACAAACTGCTGCAGTTTGTAGTTAAGATTAGCAAATCATGGAAGCAATCTGGTCATGTCAGAGAGCATTTCAGGACAATAAAAGTAACTAAAAAAATAAAGAACCTATGCGAAAAAGCCTCAAGAGCATTAGGAATACAAGTTTGCGGGTTGGATCTAATATTTAATAATGGAAAATGGTATGTAATAGAAATTAACAGCTGCCCAGGCCTTGATTTTATTTACCATGATGAGGAAAAACTTGTTAAAAAGATAGCGGATTATCTTCATTCTGAATGTGAAAAACTAGGCTGACATCTTTTTTCTTATCTCTGAAATTGATTTCAAATCTATTTTTGCAATAATCATTCCTTCTCTACCAAAAATTTCTTTTACGATTTTATGCGGACTGGCAACTGCGGTGTAGGAGGTAATGTATTTTTCATTTACATCAATGGGATTGCAAAACACTACATAAGTCAAGCTTTCATATGCTCTAGCAAGTATCAAAGATTGGAGGATTTTTTTCTCAGCCCTTTTGTGATTCTTTTTATGCGCCCAGTCATCATAGCACCAATACATTGGGCAGAAGATAACTTTTGCTCCTTTTTTGGCCATGCTATAAATCGCTCTTGGATTTGAAACATCCCAGCAAATTGCGATGCCAATCTTGCAGAATGGAGTTTTATACACATCAAATTTCGATCCAGGGGTTATCTTCGGACCATCCCCCATTATGTGAACTTTTTTATGCTTCCCGAATAAGTTGCCTTCATTGTCTATTAACAAAGCTGAGTTGTAATGATATTTTTTTTCTTTAAGATGAGTTGAGATTATGCACCAGATACTGTAAAGCTTGCAGCACTCCATCACTTGCGAGATAATAAGCTTGTTTTTTTTTGGGCCTAAGGATATAGAATCTTCAGGAAAACAGATCATATCAACTTTTTTAGCTTTTGCATTGTGCATGTATCTTCTGATATCATTTATTATAGAATTTATCGGCTTGCTTATGTTTAACTGCACTGCCGCTATTTTTAAGTTCTTGGACATCTAATAAAAAAAGCTGATTTGGTTTATTTAATTTTCTATCTGATAAGATTACACTTTCAAACTCACAACGTGACTCATCCCATCTTTATGCATTGAAACTCCGTAAAGCTTGTCTGCACTGGAGATAAGCGAATCATTATGCGTGATAACAATGTACTGCGCTTTTTTGGAATATTCCTTGATAAGGCCCGATAATTTTTCAGAATTTCTTTTGTCAAGCGCTGCATCTACTTCATCAAGAAGATAGAAAGGAGCCGGGTCATGATCCTGGATTGAGAATATGAATGCCAATGCTGTCAAGGTTTTCTCTCCGCCAGAGAGACTTTTTATATCTAAATATTTGTTGTGAGCTATCTTAACCATTACTTGTACTCCGCCTTCCAATGGCTTTTCTGGGTTTTCAAGAATTAAGTGAGCTGTTCCTTTAGTTGTTAGTTGGCTAAAGATTGATTCAAAATTGCTATTTATTTTACTGAAGGTTTTCATAAATGCCGAGGTTTTTTTAGATTCCACTTCGTCTATCATTTTTAGAACGTCCTGCTTCTCCTCCTTGAGTTTGGATGATTTAACTTCTAGAGAGCCATACTCTGTTTGAGCCTGCTCGTATATCTCCAAAGCGCGTAGATTTACATTTCCGAGATTTTTCATCATTGATTCGAATTTTGCTATCTCTTCTTTAAGCTCTGACTCTGAAAGACCTTTTCTTAATGCCACGTCTTTATAATCCTGCATCTCCTGATTTAATCCTGCTATTTCTGCAACTACTTTTGCCTTGTCCAATGAGATATTATTTATACGCTCTTCGAATATCTGAGTTTTATTCTTCTCGTTATTTATTTTTATTTCATTTTCCTGCAGGATCTGATTTAATTTATCTCTTTTCCCAAGCATGCCCTTGAAATTGCTGTAGAGTTTTGCCTCCTCCTTTTCTTTGTTTTTTATCTGCGAATTTTTTTCAGATACTGATGAAAATAATCTCTTTATCTCTGAATTGAATTGATCTAACTGAGAAAGATTTTGCTTGATTATTTTCTGCATTGATTCTTTTTCCGGCATTATCAGCTCTTTTATCTGAGAGGTGATGTTATTTATTTCTGAATTCAGTAGGATTTTTTTCTCGTTTAATCCCTGCACAATTTTTTCCATTGAGTCTATCTGCGCAATTATTTTTGGATTTCTCTTATCGCTGATTTTTTCCCTTAAGAAGGATCTTTTTTTATTTAATTCTTTTAATGAAACCAGATTTTTATTTGCAGAGGATTCTATTCCGGATAACTCTGAAGTGATTTGCTTTAACTTCGATGTAAGATCATGTTTTTCTTTCAAAATATTATCTATGTCACCTATAGAAGCCTGTATCTTCATAGTTTCTCCTTCTAAAGTTGACTTCTCTTCTCTCGCTGCACTTATTTCTTTCTCATTAACGGAAAGCTTTTTTTCAAGATCCTTAATCAATGAGCTAAGACGCGACAGTTCTGAAGAAAGTGAATCGAGATTTTTTTCTATTCCCGGAGTTAAGAAAAGAGATGAGTGCTTTCTCCTGAATCCCCCAATCATTGCTCCAGATGTTTCTACTAAATCGCCGTCTAGTGTTGCCATACGGCATTTTCCTATCCCTATCTTTCTTGTTGCTTCTATATTATCGACGATAACTGTGCTTCCTAGAACATATTGGAATGCTGACTTGAATTTTGGATCAAACCTGATTAAATCCATTGCCAAACCATGGCCGTGACTTATTTTCTGCTGCGAAGATGTCTTTAGTTTATTTAACGGCAGGAAAATTGCAGTTCCTAATTTATTTGATTTGAGATATTGGATGCATTTTGCTGCTATGCCATCATCCCTAACTATAATGCTGTTAAGCCTGCTGCCTGCTGCGACTTCTATTGCCATTGAATACTCTTGAGGGACCTGAGCTAATTCTGAGAAAGTTCCGTAAACTCCCTGCATGTTCAGCGATTTTATTTTGCTAACTGCCAGATTTGTCGAATGCTCTTTTGCCAAAGACTTTTGCGTGCTCAGCCTTGCATGCTCCTCTTTGTGCTGCTGCAGTTTTATTCTTGCTGAAGAGAGTTGATTTAATAATACTGTATCATCCTCTGAAAACTTGCTCAAATCCTGCGCTGCCTGCTTGAGTTTTTGCTTCAAGCCTGCAAGCTTTTCCAGCTGCTGCTTGTTTGCAAGTTTTTCTATTGTGCTCAACCTTATTTCTATTTTGTCTTTTTCTCTTAACAGACCTAGTCTTTTCTCGTCGAGGTTTTGAGACTTAATTGATTCTATCTCTGAATCAATCTCTGCTATTTCTGTTTCCAAATCATCAAAACTGTGCTTTTCCTTTACCTTACTTAATTCCTGAAATTTTTTTGAAGACTCTTCTTTTAAGTTTTCTAATTCAGACTGAAGCTCTGACTTTTTTTTCTGCAATGACTGTGCTCTTTTATCTGAATCTTGCAGAGATAATTTAAGTTGGAAAGTTCTTTCATTCAAGGATTTAATCTCATTTTGAAGAGTTGACAATCTGATCTTATCATCTGATAACTGCTCTTTTAGAAGTTCCAATTCGCTATGCAGTGCAAGTTGCGACGATTCCCCGCTTTTTTCAATCTCTTCCTTCAGTTTCTGCAGCTCCTGCTTTTTCCCATCTAATTCCTGCTGCATTTGGGAAACTTTGCTGTTTATGGAATTCACCTGCTCTTGGTTTTTGCCAATCAGAGAAACAACTTTATTTAGCTTGTCTTCTTTTTGCTTTATTTGTAAATGCAGATAAGTTGCTTTATTCCTGCTCACATTTTTTTCAAGCTCCTTATATCTCGATGCCTGCTCGTAATCCCTTTTTAGCTCTTTCAGATAGGTTCCTCTTTCTGTTAATACGATATCTGCCTCTTTTAACTGTGCTTCCACTTTTTCCAATTCTCTGACAGCTTTTTCTTTCTTATCTTCGTAAACAGAAATACCTGCTATGTCCTCGATTATTTCCTTTCTTCCTTCCGAAGGCATCTCTGCTGCATGAGTGATATCTCCTTGCAGAATTATGTTGTGGCCGTCAGGGTTTATTTTTGCTGCTGCGAGCAGATCAATCATTTGCTGTCTCGTCCTTAATTCTCCATTGATAAAATACTTTGACTGGCCGTTATGCCGGACTAATCTTTTTACTTCAATTTCCTTGGCTTTTACTGGAAAAGAATCATTGGAATTATCAAATAAAATCGAGACATAAGCTTCTTTTGCTGGCTTGCCTGTCTTTCCTCCATTGTATATCAATTTTGCTGAATTATCTGCACGCATGGATTTTGAGGATAGCCTTCCTAGGACAAAGCATAAAGAATCGACGACATTGCTGTTGTGCACAATGACATTATTTGCTATAAAATTGTGATTTTTTTCCACGCATAAATCATAAACCCATTTTTCTCTTGCCTCAATCTCATTTATCTCTACAATCTCATCCCAAAAAATTGATGACTCAATATGCATTTTTAATAATTGTAAGGATTCTGTTTGCTCTTTTGCGATAGAGGAAAATAATTCTTCATACAATACCCTTAATCCATATCTCGAAGGAGTACATTGATTATAGCAATAAGCATCCAGTCTTGGAAACTTTTTTCGGCTCGTTTTGATATTTATGTTTAATTCCTTTACTATATCCTTTACAGTTGAGTTTAATTCTAAAAGATCCAGATTCGGGTTGATCTTCTTATCCATTGCTATCCAATCTAAACTATTTTGTTTTTCTTTGTGTATTAAACTAACCTTATTTCTAAACTTTACAATGTTCTCAACCCCATAAATCCTTATGGTCTTGTACAAACCAGAAAAATTACTATTCGTTGCAACTTTGATGTGAAAGACAGACCTAGAATTTATCCCAAATCTTGACAAAATATTTTCTATTGCAACTCCAAGTGCCCTGCTTTTTGTAGTTATTTCTATACTATTCTTAGAGATATATCCGTCCCCGCAATATAATCCATTTAATAATTCGGCCAGATGCTTATCAGAAGAATGTTTTAGATATAAATTTGTTATATTTTTTCCGCTGGTTGTCCCTCCCATGGGCATACCAAATTTTTCTAAAATAACTCTAATTGGTTGAGAATAGGCAAGAACGTCGTAACAATTTGCCTTGTATTCATTTATTGTAGACTTCATTTCAAAGACATTTTTAAGCAACTGTGAATAATCTTTAACTATCTCTTCAGTCCCATTTGTGAACCATATTTGATCTGAATATTTCGGCAGCCTCCCCTCTGCTAGCAAATATCCTAAGAGTCTTGAAAACTCTGCTGAATTCTTCCACGGTATTTTGTATAATTTAGGAGAATTTTTTGACTTTATATAATGTAACTTTCTTATTATCTGTCTATTTCTAAACCCTGCATATCTAAGAATCTTTATCAAGAATCCAAAGTTGATGTTTTGTTTTCCTATTATCCCATCCAATATAGTTTTTGGTATACCTGTTGTTTTGGAAAATTGGTCCCACGTGCCTTTCTTGCATTTTTTTAGGATATCTTTATACTCTTGCTTCCATAACACATACACATTGTCTTTAGGTTCTATCTGATCGAGCAATTCCTCAAAACAAATGGAACTTGAGGTTATATCTATCCGGTTTGGAATCGCTATCTTTACTCCACTCTTTAGCTCTTCAGCCTTTATGCTACGCACTTTCCCGTCATCCAACATATAAAGCGGGTGATATCTCGTAGATGTAATTGTTTTTCCCGACCTTGTTCTTATTGATAACAGAGTTCTTGGAGAAATTCTTTTAACGCATTTTAAAATGGGCTTTTCCTCTAGTTTCAATGTTTCCAAATTTAATGATAAAATTTTTGTACCATCCCCATTAGAGATATAACCATCATCTATTTTCTCGGCACCTTTAGATAGCCCTTTATCTACTAATTCCTGAATACGAACTAAAGAACCATCGCTTAGTTGCACTAATGTATCTCCAGTTACACACTTTCCAGAACCATTTGGGCCAATGACAGCGGAGAAATCCCTTGAAAACGGCAACTCTATTTGCTTCGCAAACGACTTAAAGCCGTATATCTTCATCTTCTTAATGTATGTCATCTTTCGAGCAAGTTTGCAAATTAGTTTATATATTTTATTGTTGATGTACATTGTAACGTAAGCGGGAGTTATTTGACTCAAAAAATTATTTCTTCTTTCTTGCTGGTTTATCCCAGTAAGCAGATTTGCAATTTGGGCATAAAACAGGATATTCTTTTTTTCTTGGTATCCATTCATGTCCGCATCTTTCACATTTGTAACCCTTAACTTCTATTTTTATTTCAGCCATGATAAAATAAAGAAATTTATCATTTATAAAACTTACTTTTTAAAGTATTAACTACATAGTTAATAATTATCTACCGAAACATTTATATAGTTCAACTTACTTATATAATTAGTAATTAGTTAAGTAAATATAAAGAGGGCATAAAGCCCCCTAGATTCCAAATCGGCTACCAACCAAAATGAAATCCAAAGATATAATTCAACAGAAGTATAAAAATGTAACTTGTTCTAAATGTAATTCTAATCAGATTAAGAAAGACGGAAAAAGGAAAACACAGAACAGAGGAAAGATACAAAGATATAGATGTAAAGAATGTGATTTTAGGTTTGTTATTGATGACGGATTTTACCGAATGAGAACTAATGAAAATAAAATTACTGCAGGAATTGATTTATATTATAAAGGTGTTTCATTAAGAAAAGTGCAGGAACATTTTCAAGCTTTTTATCCCCATAATTCAAGTCATATGTCGGTTTATAGATGGATTGTTAAGTATGCTCAAATAGTTGGTAATCTTATTGATAATATTCCAATAAAATGTGGAAAAGAAATGCAAAGCGATGAAATGGAATATTATAGAAGAAAAAGCAAATATCATAAAGGAAAAGAACAGAATTGGTTTGTTGATACTT
>ERZ1292623.5423-Hain-H51-01um-R1-5423-length-10196-cov-5_pt1 | contig 10196 bp, 11 predicted proteins | sample MGYA00564398_ERZ1292623 | MGnify/ENA primary metagenome ERZ1292623 (study PRJEB36523, sample SAMEA6512633) | groundwater metagenome | collected 2019-01-07 | study: AquaDiva: Metagenomics assemblies of 32 groundwater samples
GCACCATGTATACAGCACAAAAAAGGTGACCGTTCCCGCAAACATACAGAAAAGAATTTCATTATGGTTATAGCCTGCCACTGTCTGAACTTTGCCGTAGATTACACCTATAAACAACAGGTAAGTAAGAGCGTAGGTAACTGCCGAGAGGACACTAAAAATATTAGTCCAAAAGTAAGCAGTGTCGTAACGGAAAGTGTTAACAACGTTGATCCTTAAAACGTTAAGACGATCGCTAAATGCCGATAGCATCGTAACTCCTTAAGGCTCTTTTCCAGAGATAGTTAGTGACTACCCAGAGAATAATTACCCACGTTATCCCAACTATAAACATTTGGAGGTGGGTGAAAGTTAGGGTCGAAGGCGCAAAAACTGATGCTGAACCGTAAACGGCCATCGGAAATGGACTGAGCAGAAGTATTTTCTGCCAGACATGAGGAAAAAGAGATAACGGTATCATAGCTCCCGAGAAAACATTAAAGACATGGCCAATAGACCAGCGCAATGGAGCGGAGTCGGTGACGTAGAAAGAAATAATCCCAACTAGAACATTGCAGAGTGTAATTATGAAGAAGCCAACAACAAAATAAGCCAGAAACAAGAGAAAATTGATCGGTGTTAGCGCTGCCGAGCCGATCGCTATGCCAATAACGAGCGTAACTAAGGAAACTATGGCCGTAATTGCCCTTTCTCCAGAAAACATTGAATAGAAGTACGGGATAAGGGAGACGGGCTTAATAAGGTAATTGTTAATATCACCTCTTCTAATTAGATGGTTAATAAACCCAGAAAACATTAACCCCGTGCCACCAGTTATGCCGGTAATAGATCTGGCAATTAGGATATAAGATATTATCTCTCGAGTATCGATAGTGCCGTTGGAACTATGGGCAACAGCTATCCAAAACAAGACAAAAAAGCCAACATCAACCGCACGCCTGATGACAATTGCCACCATCTCTAACGGGTAGGTAAAGTATCTTAGTACCTCGAAGTAGAAAACGCGAAAATATAGCCCCATTGCTAAACAGTATACATCTGAAAATCGAACCGTATCCAAACTCAAAAATTCTTTTTGGTAGTGACTTCAGGTTCCAGATCCCGATCTGAGGAAACTGATACTTGTCTCTAGCGCGGAATCTGCTAAATTTACATTGACATGACAGATACATTCAAGAGTATTCTACTGGTAGACGACGCTTTCGATCCGCCAGCTGGCGGAGAGAATTCCGAGGAAACGATAAAATGACGGACACATTTAAAAGTATTCTCCTCGTTGACGACGCTTTGGCGCTGCGTAGTCAGCGACAATTCCGAGGAGACCAACAATAATGACTGATTCCTTCAAAAGCATATTGTTGGTTGACGACGACATGACTCTGCGGGAGATGTACGCAGAACGACTCAAGGCCGAAGGTTTTCAGGTAAACACCGCAAAAGACGGCGAAGAAGCCTTGCAGATGGCAACTGAAAACCATCCAAACATTATTCTTCTAGATATTATGATGCCGAAAATCAACGGCCTAGATGTCTTAAAGAAACTTAAAGAGCAGTCAGACACCAAAGATATTCCCGTCATCGTTCTAACCGCCTTAATCCAAGACCGAGAACGTATGGAATCCGTTACAAGAGGCGCCGATGACTACATTGTTAAATCTGAAACAATGCCTGGTGAGGTTATCGCCAAAGTCCACGCCCTTATCGACAAACCCCGTACAAGCGCCGGAGAACAACCGGCCACGCCATCCGCCGCCTAGAGGCAGGAATGGCCAACGATGATTTAATTCGGCTTCGTGGTGGTAAGCCGCTCATAGGCGAAATTCATTTGCGTGGAGCCAAAAATACCGTACCCAAGAATATGGTTGCGGCCCTCCTGACAGATGAGCCGGTCATTATTCGTGACGTTCCCAAGATCGAAGACGTCGACATTATGACCCGCTTATTCCAACGTATGGGAGTTGAAGTCGAAGAAGTTCGGCCTGGAACCCTCCAGATTATCGCCAAAAAAATGAAACTTCCCACTCGTAGTGATCTAGTAGATATCACCGGGAGAAGTCGCATTCCAATTCTCACCGCCGGACCGCTGTTGTATCGTTTTGGTAAAGCATTGGTACCGAAATTAGGTGGCTGCAATATCGGTCCTCGGCCTGTCGATTTTCACGTTAAAGCCCTGCGAGAACTAGGGGCAAGTTACGATGAAAATGAGGAGAACGGTGTTTTTAAGGCCAAAGGATTACGTGGAGCCAAGATAATTCTTGAATACCCAAGCGTTGGAGCGACTGAACAGGTAATTTTATCCAGTGTTCTAGCCGATGGCCAAACCGAATTACACAACGCCGCTGTCGAACCCGAAATAATGGATTTGATCGCCCTACTACAGAAGATGGGGGCAATTATTTCTGTTGATACTGATCGAACGATCTACGTCGAAGGCGTGAAAAAGCTCGGTGGAGCAACCCATTCCGCGATGCCGGATCGGATCGAAGCAGCTTCTTGGGCCTGTGCCGCACTAGGCACTAACGGCCGAATCCTCGTTCGTGGTGCCCGCCAACTGGATATGATGACCTTTCTAAACAAGTTTCACCAAATAGGGGGAGGATTCGAAGTGAACCGCGACGGTATTACGTTCTATCGTGAGCAGGAGACTCTCTCGCCGATCACGGTCGAGACCGATGTTCACCCGGGTTTTATGACCGACTGGCAACAGCCGATGGTGGTGGTGCTAACCCAAGCGGAGGGCCGCTCGGTCGTTCATGAAACAGTCTACGAGAGTCGCTTTGGCTACACCAGCGAACTCAACAGAATGGGTGCCAAGATTAAGCTCTTCGAGGAGTCCCCGGAGATGATTAAATCTAAATTTGGTAAACGTAACTATCGTCAATCCGCTCAAATTGATGGACCAACAAAACTGCATGGTTCAGAGATGACGGTTCCAGACTTACGAGCAGGGTTTTCATATATCGTCGCTGCCTTAATTGCCGATGGCGAAAGTACAATCCATGGATTTAGCGTCCTTCAACGTGGCTACGAACATTTAGTGGCCAAACTCCAGTCACTGGAAGCAAATATCCTTGAGGTTAAAGCGTGAGAAGCCACTAGTTGCCAGTTGCTTCACAGGATTGGTTCTTCTTTCCAGCTTAATATCGCAAATGACCCAGTGGTGGGAAACTGCGGTGGCGGATTGAGAGCTAAGTAGTTGTCGTATGTTTGAACGGTATTACGATAGCCGGAAATTATTTGGTTATTACCGTTAACCCAGCTCCAAGTCCACCAAGAAGCCGAACCGATACCGCCGTAAACGCTAATTTTCGTCCTGATGTTATTATAATAATACGGGCGAAAAACCTTGCCTTTCTGGCTCAATAGATACGCGTCAATGTTTAAGTCGTCTTCCGAGGCGGAGTTGACTCTGATGTCACTTTGACTAATTAACCCTAGCGCCACTGTACCGTTTTTGACAGTGTAATTAATATCATTTTGCAGAAAAATATTGGTGTTGGTGCTTGGAGTGTCAGGCAGACGGCCGGAAGCAAGCGTTATTCGGGCGCCGACTGTTCCCCAAACCCAAGCATTGTCAGCAACAAAGATCACGCCGTTGGTTGGCAGGGCGCGATTGGTACTCTCCCAAACAGTGCTTTGTATCAGGGAGTTGGCTCGCAAGTGGTTGACGCAACTACCACTGGCTCTACCGTTATCGAGTGAAGCGGTCACTTTACCAACAGTAATAGTGTTGCCGGCATTAAAGCGAATGGCGTATCCGGAGTGGGTTTTTTGTCCCTGGGCATTGAGCAGGGTGGGGAGTAATATCCCGTTGGCCTGGGCGGCTGTTTGCAAATCTCCAAGATCGCTAGTTAATTGGTTGAAGTCAACCTGGGGAACCGGAAATTGCCAGTAGCTTGTCGGTCCGCCAGTGCCCCAAACACCGTTTTTAGTTTGACCGTTACCGCCGAAACAAGATGCGGGAATATAAGTACTGACAGCCGAAGCCACAACACCATTAGCAGTACCGTCGTAGTGGATTCCGCGGTTCGAATGAACCAATCCGTTAGTCGCTTCCGTGTCCCCAAACCACGCTTCAGAATTGGTGACAAACGAGTACTGGGCAAACGAAGGAATGCCTAAGGTCGCGACAACTGTTCGTTTTTCACCGCTTGAGGTGATACCTTCCGAACGGACGGAAACCACAGTATTACTCCCTTGGGGTGGAGTAATGGTAATGTTGTAGCTTCCCAACACTTCTCCTGCCGTATTCTTATAGGTGTGATTGTACGGTCCGAACGGTCCGTTGCCCTGACAGGCCTGCCCGTCGCAGTAGTCAAGATTGTTGTGGGACAGATGCCAAAGATAATAGTTTATACCAGCCTCAGCAATGCTTAGAGCTTGGTTGGATTTTACTTGTCGTTTGACAGTTGAGTAATTACTAAAGTTTAGCGACATAATCGCTCCAGTTGTAATTAACATTACGGCCGCAAAGGCCAATAGCATCGGTAGGAAATAGCCAGGTCTACTTTTAAAAATGTTTTTCATAGGTTTGTCTTAAAATTACGCAAAGTTATCTTCGTTGTCACGATTATGGGGGTTTGCAAGACGTTACTGGCGTCAACCGCGCTTAAGGTTGGCTCGACAACTTTGATACTGGCAATAGAAACCGGAAAATTGAGAAGGGCGTTTTGGTCGTTATAGTAGCGGAAGACGGGGTTATTGACGGAATTTGTTGTTTTACCAATTAAGGTATAGTACTTAGCGTCACCTTGATTATAGGTATAATTTGGCGCCGTTCCGCTGGGGGGAATAACGGAGTACTTGATTTTGGTGTTTTCTAGATAAAAATTGATCTCGCTGGGAGCGTTATCAGCCACATTCGGATAACCGCGAATTTTAAAATTTGTTTCCGTAGCTTGGAGGATTACCGTTGAACTACGCAGTACTCGGCTTAATCTATCTACCGCCAAATTCAGCTCTGTTTGAACTATCGCTTGGGTCTCAACCAACCGATTATTGGCGTAGCTTTTAAGGATAGTACTGGATACAAGACCGCCAAACAGGGAGACAATAAAGATAACAACAATTAATTCAAGCACAGAAAACCCCGCACCATGCCTTGAATGCTCCACGGCGAAATATCCTTTCGGGTTTCGCTTCACGGCAAAGCGCGGGGCAAGTCCTTTTCTTTTTAAACTTTTCATGGCGAAACTATAAACCCGTTAATTTGGGTTACTATTTGACCGTTTGAGTTTAGTAACAGATCCCATCCACCAGTTACAGCTCCAGAAAGATCGAACGTTGCCGTCACCGATTGTTGGTTCGGATCAACGTTGGTAAGAGTGGGGAGAATATCAGAGCTACCTGCTTTACGAAGAAGTACGGTCGTATTACCCGTAAAATTAAATCCTTCTATAACAACCTCAACAGATACCCCGCTCGTACCTGATGCAGGACTGACACTCACGATACGTGGCCAGTTAGTGTTAGCGGTGACAACCATCGTTACGGCAAGAGTGGCGCCAGGACTGACGGAAACATTCTGATATGGACTAGTACTAACAATAAAGTAATTTCCACCCACGGTGATACTATAACTATCCCATTCGATATTACTAAAGGTTGCTTGACCACCGGTGGCAGAATAAATATTTTTCGGTGTATCGGGATTGGTGGCGGTCAGTTTGGTTGAGGTCGCTGTTACCCCAAGGCTGACGATCGGTTGACCTGTCTCGTCAGTCAGCGTTGCGGCCATATTAGATAAGAGATCAATTGCCAAGGTTTGAATAGTGACTTGCTGAACATTAATGTCCACATCGGGCTGGATTTGGTTAGGGTTCTGACTGGTTCGACTTGTAGTGAAGTCCGTCGAGTACCCCGTTCTGGTAGCGACGATATGATACCCGTTTTGATTATCGGGCAACAGATTGGCGACAAAAACATAGCCTTGGTCGTTCGTTAAGCCTGTTAAGGATACACTTATAGGAGCGTTCTCAATGGTCACCGTTGCCCCAGCCACCGGCAAGCCCTGGGCGTTAATGACCTTAACAAGCATCATCCCCGTCTGAGAAGGCGTCTCAGCGGCTTTAGCGGCGGCGTTAGAGGAGAGTTTGATTAGAACAGTCGGTGTGCCCACTTTCAGCGCTTCGACATTAACTCGTTTGTAGTCGACTGGCACAACATCAAAAGTGGCAGAGGTGCCGCCGTCAGTACAGCTCCAAAGGTTGGGATTGCCTTCGACGGGAATGACACAGCCGTCAAATGGATCGTCTATGAAAATTATTGCTGTATTGAGAGTAAAGCTTACGCCACCGCGAGTAACTGTTTGGCTATCGGGAATATTGCCTTGGGGGAAAATCGTTCCATTTTGCGTTGAGAGCGAGTCGTAAGGGAGGTTACGTAGGTATTCCAGCTGTTCATTAGCTAACGCCCCAGCCATAGTTCGAATTTTGCCGGAGTTGGTAGCGTTTAACATTACCAAGAAAGATCCGATCACTGCACCGAAAATAACGGTAATTACAAAGGCATCAATAATTAACTCAATGAGAGTAAATCCGTTTTTTTTACGGTTAGCTTTACGGGAGGAATGGATTACTTTTGCCAAAGTTTCCCTCCTTTGTTACGTCCGGAGCCTCGGCGTAAGTCTGGTAGCCATCAAACAAGGTTTTGGCTTGGTTTAGAAGGTCTTTTACCGATCCAGAAAATTCTAGCTTACTGGAAGGCGTCCAAAAGACTTTTCCGCTAATAGTAGCCGTGGATTTATCGGCGGTTTTAGTCAGGTCAATACTAGTAACAGTGTTCCAGCGAATAAAAGTCTTTAATTTTGTTAGGAGAGCTAGCGTTGTTGGGTAGTCCCACTCACCGCTTAAGGAAAAATCTGTTCCTGTGCCAGTACCCGAACTAGTAATGATCGGTTGTGTTCCTCCCGAGGAGCCAGATCCAGGTTTTATATCATTCTCATCAGTTGGCGTAGCAGGAGCTGCAACCTGAGCTGCTAAGGCCCCTTCCGAGAAAGGAACGGTGATGGTGGCATCTAATCCCAGACTCTTGGTGAGGCCATCGAATTGCAACAGGAGTAGATCGGCCGAAGGTGAGCTAGGTAGAGCGCTATTAGCAGTATCATATAGGTCAGCTATGGTCGCTTTGGCGGCTACCAAGTCCTTGACGGTAGATGCTTCTGCCTGACTGGCTTTTATCTGCTCTGCTAGGGTATTGGATTGAGCTTTATTTTCGTTAAAAGTTTTAAGTACAGGAGGGAAGAAAACCCAGATGATTGCAATAGTGATAATCAAAAACAGGCCGGTTATAACAACGAAATATTTACTAGCAAGTAAGTGATGCATTTTATTTTTTAGCTATTGAGACGCTGATAGAGAAAGTATAAGTTTTATTAGTTTCGGAAGCAGACTCGGTTAGACTTGTGATGCCGGCACTGGTAATTAGTTTGTTTGTAGCTAGCTTGTCTTTGAATAAGATTATAGAGCGTCGATCTGCAGACTCACCACTGATAGTAGTTGTTGGGGGTTTAGTAGTGTCGCTACTTATTTTGATTGAAGTTAAATGTGTATTGGAGGGAGTAGATTCGGCAATGGCGTTTAAAACCAGATTCCAGTCATAGCTTAACTTGTAAGTAGCGGCGCTTTTAACCCGACTCTGGACGAACGCAGCCTGGCTTATGAGCGTTTTATCTTTGTTCTTTTCGGCAGCCAAGCGATCTATTTCAGCCTGTTGGCTACCTAAATAGATTTTCTGGGTGTAGTTGTAGGTTGCTAATCCAGCTAGCCCTAACACTAAAGCAGAAGTAATAACAATATAGGCAAGGGTTACAACATAAACTAGCGACTTCAGGCCCTTACGTTGCTTAATCTCTGGTGGTACTAAATTAATCATAAAATTACTCCGTAATTTTCAGAAAGCTCGCAGACTCCGCTGCTCACTATATTCGCTCCGCTCATTTTTTCACTTACGTTCAAAATCATCCTCCTTAATTCGTTATTCATAGTCTCTCATTGCTAAACCAATTGCGTCTGCGAAGGTATGAGTTAACTCTACAGGAACTGGGAAATGATGGGTATCAACATTCTTAAAAGGCTCGGCTAGAGTCGTCGGTAAACCAGTTTCTTTTTGGACAATTTCAACGACATTGGGAATCCCGGCACCGGTACCAGAAACAATGAGCTGTTCAATCTTCAGTCCTGGACAGACTCGGTTTTCAAAGAACTTGGTAATGTGCACCAACTCGTCAAAAACTGGCGCCAGACGCTCTCGTAGATCGGGAACGGGCGCTGTAATAGTTTGGGCAATTGTGTGAGTGCCCCAAGGAACAGTCGAAGTTACACGTAAACTTTGGCCTTCCGCTACCGAGGCGCCAGTTCCCCCAACACCCATATCAACAACTATCCGAGCTTTTTGATCGTTACTGGGCATGACCGAGCGGATAATCGCCCCTGGTTTGATATCAATTCCAGATAGTTCCAGATGAGCTTTCTCACATAACTCAACTATCGAATTAACTAAAGTCTTTCTTGTCGCGGCGGCAAAAACTGTAATTTGCGGTAAGTTCGGTGCGCTCGGTTTGATGGGAGCCTCCTTAGCAGATTTTATGGAATCAGCATCCAGAAGTTTGCTAGCGGTAGCCTGATCGATCGGCTTACAGTTACTAGAAACTTTTTCGTAATCTATATGGTAGTCTTCGGGGTTAATAGATAATCGTTCGGCAAGTTCAAAAGGCAGAGCTTTCTCAAGCTCACTTGGTGGAAGATCGGGCATTGTTAAGGTTGCGGAGAAAATAACAGATTCCGGCAGGGCAAACATTGCTTTGCGAGTGGTGATGGCGTGTGGCTTGGCAATTCTCATCGCTTCGTCAACTGTCTTTGCGATTTCGTCTATATTCTCAATTTTGTCAATTTTCCAAGACCCAGGCGGGATATTTGCTAGATGCATTCCCTGCAAGCGAAAACGCTTACCTGAATGCTCAAGACTAGCAATCTTGACCGTCTCGTGACCAATATCTACACCGACGACTACCTTACCGATCTTGCCCTCCGCTTCCTATGTCTGACCGCCTGGCCGCCTCTAGGTCAACCGAAAAATCGCTCGTTAATACTCGCTCTTTATCAACACCAACAACAACTTGTCCCAAATTCCCTCCCTAAGAATTAGTATCAAGTATCAAGAAGGAGGGGTCAAGGTCGGCCGACACAGATGTTTTCGTGTATAATTTAAAAAAGGCAATGAATAATACAATACTTACAACAGAAGACTTCATCCTTTACCTCCTTAAAAAGGTCGAATCAGGCAAGCTAGATAAAATTCGTCTAAATAAGCTAGCATTTTTCGTGGAGTTTGGATATCTTTTTAGAACTCAAAAACCCCTATCAGCGGCTAACTACGCAGGCATAGACAATGGCCCGGTGATAGATGGTTATGCGCAAGTTTTAGAGAAGATGGAGAAGAGCAAAAAGATCTTCATGGACGGATATAAAATTAGACCTCTAGCTGATCCAAAGACTAATATCGCGGAAGGAGTCAGGAATATTATTGACCCCCTCATTAGTAAGTACTCGCAGCTAACCACGAAGGAATTAATTTCCTTGTCACATGCAACCGACTCATACAAGATTACTACCGACAACGAAAGGAATATGGGCAAGCGAATCGACAAAGAGCTTGCCGCTCTTGAAACATTCTTTGTAGAAAGTGAGACAGAAGATGGGGAGCTTCTGGACTTACCGAAAATAGATAGATCGAAACTTATCCCCTATGAGACCCGATAGCTCATATACCATTGTTCTCCATGAGACGTTTCAGAAGACTCTCAAAAAAAACTTGCCAACGAATTTAAAAAATACTTTCAATCGTAAGATTGAATACCTTGCGGCCAACCCTCAGCATCCAAGTCTGAACACAAAGTCATATTTAGTCAGCAGAGCAAAACTTAAGGAACTTGGTGTCGACGAAGTCTGGGAGTTTTATATTAATATGAGTTTCCGTTGTGTTTTTTACCTAATCCATGGGGAAAAGCTGATGATTTTAGCTTATGTCGGAGATCACGACAAAGTAAAAAAGAAATACAATTAATTTTCGATAAACGAAACTGGCAATGCCCTGCATTGAACCGCTTAGTTATTGGGCGTATGATTACATCAGATGGATCAATTTAACGAATATCTACGGACATTTGGTTGGGGGATAACCGGCGCGATTACAATGGC
>ERZ1292623.5425-Hain-H51-01um-R1-5425-length-10192-cov-5_pt1 | contig 10192 bp, 9 predicted proteins | sample MGYA00564398_ERZ1292623 | MGnify/ENA primary metagenome ERZ1292623 (study PRJEB36523, sample SAMEA6512633) | groundwater metagenome | collected 2019-01-07 | study: AquaDiva: Metagenomics assemblies of 32 groundwater samples
GTCAAAGATAATGGCCAGCATGTAGTGGCAGTTATATTTAAATGTCACTATAAATCAGGAGATGCCAAACCCTTGGAAGACACCATAGATTGTAAATGGGCAACATTAGAGGAAATCAAATCCATCGACTTCCCACCAAATGTTAAAGAATATATTCTAGGGGGATATAAAGATTAACTTTGGGGTAGAACATCGCATGAAGTTGGAATTTCTAATTGAAAGGAACACCTTAAAACGGTTATTTGTCTCAAACAAGATTTTGAGCCGAAATTAGAATGTTTCTTACCAAACTTGACAATATACCTATAAGTGATTACACTATAGGCCATCTATTAAATTCATTAAAGACTTTATATTATGACAACTATTAATAGCCAAAATATCGATTACAAAACTGTAGTGGATGTAGCAAAAGGTGAAAAAGTAAACATCGGTCCAAAGGCTCGCAAACTTATAGTGAAAACTAGAGATGCATTAGAAAAAGAGGTCAAGCTGGGCAGTGTAATTTATGGGGTAACAACAGGTTTCGGAATGTTTAAAAACAAGTCTATTTCTGGAGATGAAGTTAGACAGTTACAAAGAAATCTTATTCTTTCTCACTCTGTGGGCGTGGGTAAACCTTTTGAAAAGAAGGTTGTTAGGGCAATGATGTTTCTGATGGCCAATTACTTATCTAAAGGTCATTCTGGGGTCAGGTTATTAGTAGTTAGGACTCTCGTCGAAATGCTTAATAAGGGCGTTCACCCAATTATCCCAGAAAAAGGCTCAGTTGGATCTAGTGGCGATTTGGCCCCATCTGCTCATCTAATTCTGGTAATGATTGGAGAAGGCGAAGCTGAATTTAGAGGTCAAATAATGACTGGCAGAGTTGCCATGCATAAGGCCAAAATTAAAATTGTGGAACTTGAGGCAAAAGAGGGTTTGGCATTGATAAATAACACGTCAGCAATGACCGCAAATGCAGTGTTAGCAATTGAGGATGTCACAAATTTGGTCAACATAGCAGATATCTGTGGATCACTGTCATCTGAAGCATTGAGAGCGACTCTAAATGCCTTTAGTGAACTCATACATGATATTAAGCCTCATCCTGGGCAAATTGAGGTAGCTAAAAGAATGCGATATCTCTTAACGGGTAGCAAAACATTAGATACTACTAAAGTTCAGGATCAATACTCTATAAGGTGTATTCCCCAAATTCATGGTGCAGTGAGAGGAGCTTTGAACTATGCCACAGAAGTGGTGAACATAGAGGCAAACTCAGTAACTGATAATCCATTAATATTTTTTGACAAGGATGATAATACAGTAGTGTTATCTGGGGGAAACTTTCATGGGGAATCTGTTGCTATGGCGATGGACACTTTGGGAATGGCAATTTGCGAGATTGCTAATATTTCCGATCGAAGAATAGCGTCACTTCTTGATCCAGCTAATAGTAACGGCTTACCCGCTTTTCTAGTAGAAAAAGGCGGCCTAAACTCGGGAATGATGATATTACAATACGCCACAGCTGCACTTGTATCAGAAAATAAAATTTTAGCCCATCCCGCCGTTGTAGATTCAATACCCACTTCTGCTAATGTTGAAGACTTGGTATCAATGGGGACAATATCGGCTAGAAAAGCCAGGGAGATCATAGAAAATGTTAAAAATGTTTTAGCCATAGAGCTAATGGTAGCTGCTCAGGCAATAGATTTTAGATTAAAAAGTGGATTTACTTTGGGCCAAAAAACTAATCAAATATTTAAGATGATTAGAACAGTTGTTCCATTTTTTGCAACAGATAGTATTTATTATCCTTACACCAAAAAATTAGTCGAGTTAATTAATAGCAATAATTTTGCTATAATTTTAAATTATGATTGAAAAGAACCCTACTCAGAGACCATCAAAAATTTACTACGAAAGGCCTTACGTCCCTAACCCTAATGAAGTCGATGATTATAAAACTATCCCTTTACTACCGGTAGAGGCACATACAATCATTTCCGACAGTGTTGGTAAAAAAAGACTTTCTCCTTTAGATAGGTTGACTTTAGAGAAAATTTCAGAATCTGATGATGACCAAGAAATAGATTTTTTAGCATTACGAAAAAAAATTAAAGAAGAATCTATAGATTACGACGAAGATTGCTGATATGGCATACACGATTGAAGTAGAAAAAACACAAGGAGTAAACGCTATTAGCCTTGTGAAGTATGCATATGTGACCGAGAAAGATGCAGCTTTGTTGTATGAAGATATGAGTTCGCAAAATAAATCTGAGATGGCAATTTCTTACCAGGAAGCTTTTGCCGGTCCTCCTTGGTATGAGGCATATGTATGTAATGGGTGTGGAAGTTTCTCAAAAGATCCTGGAGTGTGTGGAAATTGCAAAGAACATCAACTCACTCGAGCTTATCCAATTAAAATGTTGGAAGAAAGTTATTTTAGAGAGATGCTTCAGGTATATACTCCTGGTTTATTAATAATTGCTGATAATGGCGATGGAGGTGTTGTTGGATTTACTACCGGAGGAAACATAAAATTGGGAGAGTTAATTGAAAAAAAATATAATAATAATCAAATTGTAAAGAAATCTATATTAAAAAATACCAAGATGAGTCCTGACACCGTCGTGTTTTATGAGAATGAAACATGTATTAGGACTGAATGGCAACAGAAAAAGGTAGGCGGAAGGTTAAATTTTGAAAGAGTCAAGGCAGCCAAAGAAATGGGCTCACAATTAATTTGTGGTAGAACCGTTAATAGACCTTGGTTAGGTACAAAGGAAAAGCACTTTAGTGAATTTGGTTATAAATGTGCTTCATTTGTTCCAGATGGGGATACATATCAGATAAATGGATCTAATCGGTTATTTTTCTTAGCGCAACAATCAAAAAGTGAATGACTATAAAATAGTAAGTCTTATTAAGGATTTAATTTCTATTCCTTCATATGTCACAGAGGATAATAATGAAAATAAAATAGTGGATTTTATTTATAAATGGCTAAAAGATAATTCTAATGCCAAAGTGGAAAAACAGCTTATACCGGGCGGAAGATTTAATCTAATTGTCAAAAAAGGGAAACCGGAGGTTGTTTTTTTAGCTCACACTGATACAGTGAATGTTTCTCAAAACGCCAAATTTAACCAACTAGAACCTCGAGAATATAGAAAACAGATTTGGGGAAGAGGCGCTACAGACATGAAGTCTGGCGTTGCTTCTCTCATGATAGCCATAAGCGAAGCATCAAGGTCTAATAACTTCTGGGCATTTTTTTATGCAGATGAAGAGTATGACTTTTTAGGTATGAAGGAATTAATTAAAAAATATGGCTATCTAAAACCAAAATTAATTATCTCCGCAGATGGCTCTGACCTTCAGATTGGGCATGGTTGTAGAGGTTTAATTGAAATGACTTTGAGAATAAAAGGAGAAACAGGACATCCTGCAAAAGGGACTGGAAACAGTGCTATTTGGGGCACATATGAATGTTTAAGTTTATTGAAGTCTTTTTTAAATAAATATTCACATCAAATTATGGGTACAACATCTTTTAACTTAGCATATGTTTTAGGAGGCGCTGAAATTTCAAAGTCGATTTTAGAAAATAAATTAGTTGATGTAGGTAAGGCTGGAAATGTTATACCTGATATTTGCGAATTTACTATTGATGTTCGTCCTGCCAATTCAGATCTAAATTCCAAAATAATAATAAAATTTTTAGTAAGTGAGTTCCGAAAATTAAAACTGAATATGGATGTTGTTGAAATAAAACATGATTTAGGTGCCTGGTATTCAAGTGAATCGGAAATAAAGAATTTTATAAATAATAAAAATAAATTTTCTGATTGCAAAAAAACCGGTTATCTTGATTTACAAATGTTTTGGGACAAGGTAGGTAGACCACCGGCCTTCATGTTTGGTGGAGGTATCGGCGATACAGCACACAAATCTGATGAGAGAATCAAAATCAAAGATTTATTTATCACAAAAAACTTTTTTTCTAATTTTATGCAAAAACTGAAATGAAAGAATCAGATAGTATGAAAACGCCATCTATAAATCAGCCAAAACTATTTAAAAGTTATGACAATCTTGACTCATCTACTAAAAATTTGTTTAGCGGAATAAAAACTGAAATTGAACTTATTTCTAAAAAAAATGGAGTTACTCTAATTGTAGTTGATGAGTCGTTACAGTTGGGTGGTAATAATTTTTCATTAAAAGGCAAAATTATTGATGGAGATAAGATTGTAAACAATGTGAGAATAAAGATTTCTAACTCAGAGAACAAAAATACTGACATGGAAAGAGAGCTATATATGATTAATTATATAGAGAAAATGGGATATCCAGTTCCAAAAATATATCTTGATGGAGTAACTAATTCTAAAAATCATTTCTACATTCAAGAATTTATTTTAGGGAAAAATGTTCGAGAAATTAAAACAAACAAATTTAAAATTTATAATAAAATTCAAAACTTCTTTATAGATCTCCATTCAAATACATCTTTACCAGGATACGGAAAAATTTATAATGATCATGGTGTATGGAAAGGCGAAAGTTCCACATGGTCAAACGCTCTTAGAGATAAACTGAAGCTTTCCTTTCGAAGGACTTATGCTGCCGACTTAATCAAAGATCATGATTTAGAAGATAAGTTATTAGAGATTCTGGAAATAAATAACAACATTTTAAATGTAGGTGAAGCCAAATCTCTTCTTCATGGTGATGCTGGATTAATTAATTTTATGGGTTACAAAAATGAACTTGTAGCTATCCTAGATCCGGAATTTGCTGTTGTTGGCGATCCTGCATATGAATTTTCAGATAAAATAGGTGAGAAAAATGATTATAGTTTTGATTTTTTACAAAAATATATCAGAGGGATTACTGACAAGGGCATAAATATTAATAGTGACAGCTTCTTAAGAAGAGGGCTTATTTACTCGCCATTTATCGTGGCAGATATTATCCCAAATCTATGGGAAGCTGGTAATACAGAAGGCGCAAAATACTTCATATCAATCTTACCAGACGAGATACAAAAAGCTTTAATGGCCTAATTAAAGAAAGAGTGTCAAACATCTAGTCCCCCCACCAGACTTTATAAATTCATCCATTGGGACTATTTTTATTTTTAAATTTAATTTTTTACAAATATCTTTAAGAGTAATATCTGCATATCCAGTTATCAAAGTTTTGTCTACAAATGTAAGATTGCAGCCATAATTGATACATAATTCTTCACTTATTTCATGACCCTTCAGGCTTTTTAATATAATTCTGCTTTCGTCATCAAAAGCGTCTGGATAATATATAAATTCACCATTTGGCAGAGGAGATAAACATGTATCTAAATGATAGAAATACGGGTTTGATAGTCCTAAACTAATAATTTCTACATTTTTTATATAGGGACGTAATAATTCCCCAACATTTCTATCTGACCTAAACCCGGACCCTAAAAATAGATATTTGCCACAAAAGAGTCCATCACCCGCCCCTTCAAAATAGGTCTCCTTTGGTAAATCTACAATATTGTAATTATGTTTTTTAAACCAATCGATAAATAATTTTCTTTCTGGTCTTCGTTCCTTAAACCTAAAATTACTGGGGAAAAATGTGTTTCCTTGAATCAAACCTGCATTTGCTGTAAATACTAAGTCGGGGACTTTATTATTTGGTTCTATTAATTTAACCTCAACACCCAAATCATTATATGTTTGGACCAAGTTGTTCCATTGATTAAGCGCAATGTCGTGATTAACATCGTTGGCAGAATTCATCCAGGGATTAATCTCATACTCGATAGAAAAAAACTTAGGCTCACACATTAATACACTACTTTTCATTTTGCCACGCTTTATTTACTGATAAATCCAGCTCCTAATTTTTTTGCATACTCCCGTGCTTTAGCCTCGTCGCCATCACCAACATATATACTCACTCTACTATTGTTGTTCCTTTCTTTTTCAGCAAATGATAAAAGATTAATCACTTCAGGGACTTTTTTAGGGTTCGAATACAGTACTTGATCCGCGCCTTTTGAATCTACCCAATAATTAACAGAATAATTACCCTTATTAGACTTTTGTACGAGTTTAAAAAATTCAACCAATCTCTCGAGTCCATATGCAAAACCAACTGCTGGTATTTGATATTCTTTTCCTGCTAAGAATTTACTAATTAATTTGTTGTATCTTCCACCTCCGGCAACTTCTACAAAGATTGTATCATCAATTTTAAGATCTACCTCATAAACAATACCAGTATAATATTCATGACTTCTGACTACCGACAGGTCTATAAAACATTTAATATTGCTTTCTTGAAAAACTGAAGCTAATTTATTTAAATCGTTTATAGAATCGTTGTAGCCCAGGATATCCATTGTTTTTTCATCTATTGCTTCAGTATACGTCCCACAAACAATTTCCCACTTTTTAATTAATTTTTCTGACAAATTCATATTTTTAATTACAGTAAATACCTTTTTTATTTCTGGTTCCAGTCTCTCGGTCCCTTTTCCTGCTCTTGCTTCCGCGATAGTATCCAGACTATTTTTAAAATCTATTCTTGTTTTTTCATCAACATTTGATTCAGAACAAAGAAAATTGAAAACTTCAACACTACCTACACGTATAGTAATGCATTCACTAGGTACATCTATTGATCTAAAACCTTCGTACACTAGAGATAGTACTTCAATATCAGATAAAATATTCGAAGTACCAAGAATTTCTACACCAACTTGGTTAAATTCTCTACCTTTTGTTGGTGATAACTTGGAAGTTAATTCATTTCGAAAGCAGGGAGTGATATAGAAAACTTTTATTGGAAATAGATCTTTTTCGTTTTTATTAGATACAAGCTGCTTAGCTAACCACCTAGATACAGATATTGTTCCCTCTGGGACTAACAATGAGGGGACTTGAGTTGGTAATTCCTTATATGAATCCTTGTAATCATGGATATGAAGGTAAAACACACTTCTCTTGTCCCATTCCGGCCAGGGTGATCCTCCAACTACTTCTTCACTAAAACTACTCGCTCTTTCTACTAGAGGAAAAATTATTTGATCATAACCCCACTTTTGAAAAAGTTCACCAATTTTATTTGAGACATAAGTTCTTAATCTCACTTCTTGTCCGACAATATCTCTAAACCCAGTTATAGGTTCCCTTACATTCTCATCTTTAAATCTTTTTGACATTTAATCTATCTAAAAACGTAGCTTATAGTTACACAATTGAAATTATATACCGTACCTGGTAAAATATCAAGTAAGATCAAAATGGCTGAAAAAGGAACCTAATCATATGTCTAATAATTTGTCACCGGATGAACTTCAAGTAAAGGGCTCGATGAAGGGATTTGAATATCAAAGTCCAGAAAGAAGGAAATTCCTTAGAGAAATGGAAAACCGAATAAGAATATCGGTAGAGTCGTTTGGCTTTCAAGAAATGGGTGGACCAATGTTGCAACCCATAGAGTTTTATCAGGTTAAGTCTGGAGATGATTTATTGTCTCACACTTACAGCTTCGAAGACGCAGATGGAAGTTTACTAGTTCTTAGACCTGAAATGACACCAACTGTGGCTTACATGGTTGCAAAAGGTGAAAGAGAATTGGCCTTTCCATTAAGATGGTGGTCTAATCCTGATTTATTCAGAAAGGAAAAACCACAAAAAGGTCGAAAGAGACAGTTTAAACAACTTAATGTGGATGTTTTTGACCGGTTAGATTCCGGTAGAAACAGGGCATTTGACGACTCAGAAGTGATTTCAGTAGCTATTTCAATTTTTGAAAGATTCGGCCTCTCAAGTTCTGACATAGTTATGCGTATAAACAGTAGATCCCTTTTGGAAAAAGTCTTTGATTCAATTGATTTAGACAAGGAACAAAGACCAAAATTATTAGCTTTAATTGATAGAAAGCCCAAAATCCCCGAAGAGGTGTTTACACAGGAATTAAAAACTTTAGTCGAATCTCCAGAATCTTATAATTTGATAACAAAATGGCTGTCTTTGAAAACTGTTGATGAAATTTCTGAGATAGATGAATTCATGTTTTTAGATAACACGAATGAATATTTAGAGCTAGTAAAAGTGTTTGAACTTCTTAGAGTATTTGGGAAAGAAAAGTATTGTGAATTTGCTCCTGATATTGTTCGTGGATTGGGATATTACACAGGTACTGTTTTTGAAGCGTTTGATAAAAAGAATGAATTCAAAAGATCTCTTATGGGGGGCGGTAGATATGACAACTTGACGAAGGCCTTAGGCGGAAAGACTGCTATTACGGGAATTGGTTTTGGATTTGGAAACGTTCCTTTGGAAGAAATCTTAATCATTCGAAAGATTGAAATTGTTAAAAAAGAAAACGATATTGATTATTATGTTGTAGTTCAGTCTGAAGAAAATATATATCAAGCGGCTGAAATAGCAGAAAAGCTTAGACAAAAGGGGAAGCGAGTTGTTTTAGATGAAAGTGTTTCTAAAAATAAATTAGATAAAGTAAATAAACAGTTGGCAAAGGCTAATAAAATTGGAGTTAAGAATTCCTTAATTGTATTTCCAAATGAGTTATCAGAGAATCAAATAATAGTAAAGAATATGGAATCAGGTGAACAAGTAACAACTGATATTCTAAAACTAATTAAGTCTCAATCTGAACTTCACTAAATCCTCTAAATATTCGTATGATTCAGAATTAATATTGTCTTTAATTTCCCTAAGAATAGTTAAAGACTCATCTCCTTTTTGGATAATTACTTTTTCACAATAATCCTTGGCTCCTACACTGACAATAATTTGTCTCACTTTATCAGCCTCTTCTTGGGTTAAATCATCTTTTCCAACATACTTTCTCAAAAGATCCTTTTGATCATTTGTTGCCAACTCAAAACTTTTAACTATAAGTAAACTTTTAACCCCCATCTGTAAATCTACAATATTTGATTTTCCAGTAATTTTTTCCTCACTAAATACACCCTCCACGTCGTCTCTTAATTGAGAAGCAGCACCTACTAGTTTTGCATATTCTTCTAATTTCACCACAATTTTAGTTGGAAGACCGCCTAGTATTGCTCCCACTGTCAGCGGCAGAACATAACAGTATATCGCAGCTTTATTCGTATACATCAGCCAAACATCTTTATCATTTATATCTTCAAATTTTTTCATAACGAAGTCTAAGTCCATTATTTGGCCCACATTTGTTAGTTCATTGGTTTTATTTATAGCTTCAAGGGCATTCCACCTTCTTTCTAAGGGGACGTCAGAATTAAGTACCGAATCTATAGCCCATGACCATAAGAAGTCGCCAGCTAATATTGCCAAATCATTTCCCATTTTTTCACTCCCGTTAAATTTCTTACCTTGAATATGAATAGTCGGGACACCGTTCTTAATGGTATCTTTATCTATTATGTCGTCGTGGATAGCTAAGTATTTGGTAAAAAAAGTAGTAAAAATAGAAGTTGCGATTGTATTTTCAGTAACATCATTATTTGATGCAATATAACCTATTAAAAATAGAGTGGGGCGAGACTGTCTAACTTCAGCCAAAATGTATGTTTTTATAAATTCAATTATTTCAATAGTTATTCCAAAAGATTGATCATCGTATAGCTTAGTTTTTTCATTTAAAAACGATTCTAGAACAGCTTTCACTTTTGGACTATATATCCCCACAGCATCTTTTACATTCATTAAGTGATTTTACACCAACAAAGATATAATGAACATATTATAGCTAATAAAGAGGCACTTCATAGAAATGAATCTAGTTATAAGAACTCACTATTCAAACAAATCCTGGGGTGATCGACGGGATTCGAACCCGCAGTCACGAGATCCACAATCTCGGGCGTTAACCATTACGCAACGATCACCATATCCCAATTTTACCATTAGTGATGCTATTATATAAATTGTGAGTACGTTAAAGTTTTTAGGAGCAGCCGGGACAGTGACGGGGTCGAGCTTTTGGTTAGATGAGATTTTGATTGATTTGGGCATGTTTCAGGGTGGAAATGACCTCGAAAAACTAAACCATGTTGCCCCACAGCTAGATGTCTCGGTTCTTAAGGGAGTAATTTTGACTCATGCCCACTTGGACCATTGTGGCAGGCTGCCCTGGCTTATCAAGATGGGCTACAAAGGGCCAATCTACATGACAGCGGCCACTGGCG
>ERZ1292623.5426-Hain-H51-01um-R1-5426-length-10191-cov-4_pt1 | contig 10191 bp, 9 predicted proteins | sample MGYA00564398_ERZ1292623 | MGnify/ENA primary metagenome ERZ1292623 (study PRJEB36523, sample SAMEA6512633) | groundwater metagenome | collected 2019-01-07 | study: AquaDiva: Metagenomics assemblies of 32 groundwater samples
AAATTATTGGCGAGCTTGGCGATGGTGGTGGTCTTGCCCGATCCGTTGACGCCGATGACCAGGATCACCTGGGGCCGCGGAAAGGCTTCGATCTCGAGCGGGCGGGCGACCGGGGCCAGCACCTTCTCGATCTCCTCCGCGATGATCTCGCGCAGATATTCCTCGGTCAGTTCCTTGTTGTAGCGTCCTTCGGCGAGGCGGTCGCGCACCCGGCCGGCCATGGCCGGGCCGAGATCGGACATGATCAGGGCTTCCTCGATCTCGTCGAGGGTCTGGTCGTCGAGCGCGGCCTTGGTGAAAAGGCCGGTCAGATTCTCGCCGAGCTTGTCGGATGTGCGCTTGAGGCCGCCGAAGAGGCGGTCGCGCCAGCTGGTGCCGGTGTCAGTCATTATTGCGCCTCTTGCGCGATCAGCGCGCCATTCTCAAGGCCGCTAATGCGGGCCGCGACGATCGTGGAGGGGGGCTGGGGCGTGGTGAAGCGCACCGGCGCGAAATTTTCGGCATGGCCCGACAGGCCGTTGCGTTCGACCAGCACCGACTGGCGGGTGCCGACCAAGCGGGCGAGCCAGGCGTCGCGCTGGGCCGCGCAGGCATCGCGCAGCAGGGCGGCGCGCGCCTTGATGGTGGCGCGATCCAGCTGGGGCATGCGCGCGGCCGGCGTGCCGGTGCGCGGCGAATAGGGGAAGATATGGCCATGGACGATGTCGCAATCGGCGACCAGCGCAAGGCTGTTGGCGAACATGGCGTCATCCTCGGTCGGGAAGCCGGCGATGATGTCGGCGCCGATGCTGATGTCGGGGCGGGCGGCCTTCCCCCGCTCGACGATGCGGACGGCATCGGCGCGGGCATGGCGGCGCTTCATGCGCTTCAAGATCATGTCGTCGCCGGCCTGCAGCGAGAGATGCAGATGCGGCATCATCCGTGGCTCATGGGCGATGAGGTCGAACAGCCGCTCGTCAATCTCGACACTGTCGATCGAGGAGAGGCGCAGCCGGGGCAGGTCCGGGACATGGCGCAGCAGTCGTTCGACAAGCTGGCCGAGCGAGGGGCTGCCCGGCAGGTCGGGGCCATAGCTGGTGACATCGACGCCGGTCAGCACGATTTCGCCATAGCCTGCATCGACCAGTTGCTTCGCCTTGTCGATCACCGCGCCGGCGGGGACGGAGCGGCTGTTCCCCCGGCCATAGGGGATGATGCAGAAGGTGCAGCGGTGATCACAGCCATTCTGCACCTCCAGAAAGGCGCGGGCATGTTCGGCAAAGGCGCTGGCCATGTGCGGCGCGGTGTCGCGCACGGCCATGATGTCGGAGACGTTGATCTTAGCCGCCACCGGGGCGAAGGCGGCGGCCTCCAGCTTCTCGCGGTTGCCGATCACGCCGTCCACTTCCGCCATGGCGGCGAAGGTCTGGGGCTCGGTCTGGGCAGCGCAGCCGGTGACGAGGATGCGGGCGTCGGGGCGGTCTCGCCTGGCGCGGCGGATCGCCTGCCGGGTCTGGCGCACGGCCTCGGCCGTCACGGCGCAGCTGTTGACGACGATCAGGTCGTCCTGTGCGCCGGCCATTTCGCGAATAGCCTCGCTCTCCGCGATGTTGAGCCGGCAGCCCAGGGTGATGATGTCGGGACCGGGCACGGTCAGAAGCGGTCCCAGTCCGCCTCGCCGTCGAACACATGGGTGGCGGGGCCGGTCATGCGGATCGTGCCGCCCGGCGCCCAGTCGATCTCCAGGTCGCCGCCCGGCAGGCTGACCGTCACCGGCCCGGCCATCAGCTTGCGCCGGATCGCGGCGACAGCGGTGGCGCAGGCGCCGGTGCCGCAGGCGCGGGTCAGGCCGGCGCCGCGTTCCCAGACGATCAGGCGCAGATGCTGCGGGCCGACGACCTGCGCGAAATTGACGTTCACGCGGGCGGGGAAGAGCGGGTCATGCTCGATCAGCGGGCCGAGGCGTTCGAAATCGACCGCGTCCAGATTCTCGACGAAGAAGATCACATGCGGGTTGCCGACATTGACGGCGGCCGGCGCGGGCAGGTCTTCCCAGCTGGCCGACATCGTCAGCGTGTCCATCGGATAAGCGAGCGGGATCGCGTCCCAATCGAAGCGGGGCGCGCCCATATCGACGCTGGCGCCGCCGTCCACGCTTTTGGCGTCGAGCAGCCCGGCCCTGGTCCGGATCAGCACGTCCTTGCCGACGAACAGCGGCACGCAGCGGGTGGCATTGCCGCAGGCTTCCACTTCCGAACCGTCGGAATTGAAGATCAGCATCGACACGTCGGCCTGATCGCCGGCTTGCGGGGAGCCGATGACGATCAACTGGTCGCAGCCGATGCCGGCATGGCGATCGGCAATGGCGCGGGCGCGCGCCTCCGTCATCGCGACCGGCGCCTGGCGCGCGTCGATCACGACGAAATCATTGCCCAGACCATGCATCTTGGAAAAGCGGCTCATCATGCCGCCGCATTTAGTGTGGGACGGGGCAAAAGACCAGCGGTCAGGCGTTCTGGCCGCCGATGATCGCGGCATAATCCTGCGGATCGACATTGGCGCCGGAGATGACGAGGGCTGTGGCGCCGTTGGTGGGCGGGGCGAGGCCGGCGAGCATGGCGGCGAGCGCCACTGCGCCGCCCGGTTCGACCACCAGCTTGAGCGTGGTGAAGGCGAAGCGCATCGCGTCGCGCACCTGATCGTCGCTGACGACCAGGCCGCCGGCGAGCAGGGCGTGGTTGATCGGGAAGGTCAGCGCGCCGGGGCTGGGCGCCAGCAGGGCGTCGCAGATGCTGCGCGCGTCGGGCGAGACGCTTTCGCGCATGCCGCTGGCGAGCGAGCGGGCGGTATCATCGAAACCGGCGGGTTCGACCGCATAGACGCTGATGTCGGGGCGGGCGGCCTTGACTGCCGTCGCCGTGCCCGCGACCAGCCCGCCGCCACCGCAGCAGACGAGAATCTGTGCGAGGTCGGCGCCGGCGGCCTGCGCTTGCTCCAATATCTCCAGGCCGATCGTGCCCTGACCGGCGATGATGAAGGGATCGTCGAAGGAGGGAACCAGCGTGGCGCCGCGTTCGGTGGCAAGGGCGGTGGCGATCTCCTCGCGGCTCTGGGTGAAGCGGTCATAGGGGACGACCTCGGCGCCCAGCGCACGCGTGTTGGCGGTCTTGATCGCCGGAGCATCGGCCGGCATCACGATCGTGGCGGGAATGCGGAGCAGGCGGGCGGCGAAGGCGACGCCCTGGGCATGGTTGCCCGAGGACCAGGCGACGACGCCCGCCGCGCGTTCCGCTGCATCGAGGCGGGCGAGGCGGTTATAGGCGCCGCGGAACTTGAACGATCCGCTATGCTGGGCGCCCTCGAACTTCACCAGCACGCGCCGGCCGCACAGATCGTTCAGCGCGGCATTCTCGATCAGCGGGGTGCGGACCGCTGCCGGCGCGATCAGCCGCGCGGCATCGGCGACGTCGGCGGCAGTGATGGCAAGCGAATCGGTCATGTCGGCTCCTTCGGTCAGAGGCCCCTGCATAGCCGCCCGCCGGCGCCGCGCAACGATCCGCCGGGGCGATCCTGGCCCGCTTGGCAGGGCTTGTGCTTTGGCTTATGGGGGCCGCGCGCCGGGGTGATCGAAAGCCCCGGACGCGCATGATCGCGCCGGTGCCCGCAAGGGCTGAAAACGGGAATGCGGTGCGGGGGGCGAAGCCCTTCCAAATCCGCGGCTGTCCCTGCAACTGTAAGCGGTGAGCGCGATGCGCAGGGTTCCCAAGCTCTTCAAAAGGGGAGGGCTGGAACCGGCCACTGGACCGACAGATCCGGGAAGGCTGGCGCATCGTTGCCCTGACCCGCGAGCCAGGAGACCTGCCGGCGTCTGGTCGCTCTTGCCCTGGCCCAGGGGATGGCCATGGCGCGGTGTTTCCGTCGAGCGACGCCCATGGCGGCCGGGGCCGCATCGGTGCGTGGGGCGGGACGCTGGCGTCTTCCCGATCCTCATGCAGCGACCGCTTGTGCGGACGCCCCGGTTCCAAATCGACGGACGCCGGGGGACGATAAAATGAAGATGTTGGGGATTTCGCTGATCGCACTGCTGGCCGCTACGCCGGCACTGGCACAGGATGACGATATCGTCGTCACCGCTTCGGGCATCGAACAACCGCGCGACGAGGTCGGCCAGGCGATCACGGTGATCGATGCCGACACGATCAGGACGCGCCAGGCGGTCGATGTCGTCGACCTGCTCGCCACCACGCCGGGCGTCCGCTTCAGCCGCAACGGTTCCACCGGCGGCGTCACCGGCGTGTCGCTGCGCGGGGCGGAGACGACCCAGACGCTGGTGCTGATCGACGGGGTCAAGGTCAACGACCCGAGCGGGATCGGCGACGGCTATGATTTCGGCCATCTGCTGACCGGCAATATCCGCCGGATCGAAGTGCTGCGCGGCTCCAACTCGGTGGTCTATGGCAGCCAGGCGATCGGCGGCGTGGTCAATGTGATGACCGGCGCGCCCAGCGAGGGTTTCGAGGTCAATGCCTCGGCCGACTATGGCTATAGCGACACGTTGAACGCGAAGGCCGATGTGTCGGGCACGCGCGGCGCGGTGTCGGGCGGCGTGGGCGTCGCCTATTTCAACACCGACGGCATTTCCTCGGTCGGCCGGTCGTTCGGCGGCGTCGAGAAGGATGGCTATGAGAATATCGCCACCAATGCCAAGCTGAAGATCGCCTTTTCCGACAGCCTGAGCCTCGACCTGCGCGGTTACTATATCCATGCCGATCTCGACTATGACAGCTTCTTCGGCGCGCCGGCCGACAGCAGCGACGTCAGCAAGCTGGACCAATATGTCGGCTATGCCGGGATCAACCTGGCGCTGCTCGACGGCAAGCTGACCAACCGCGCCGCCGTTACCTGGATGCGCAACGACCGCGACTATTATTTCGTGCGCGGCACCGACCCGGACTATGGCTATTCGGGCACCAATCTGCGCTTCGAATATGAGGGCGTCTATGCCCCGGTGGATCAGGCCAAGCTGATCTTCGGCTATGAGCATGAGCGGCCGGACTATGAGTATTTCGGCTTTGGCGACATAGCGAGCGCGAAGGCGAATATCGACAGCGTCTATGCGCTGGCGGTGGTGAAGCCGCTCACGGGCCTGGCCGTTACCGGGGGCTTGCGCCATGACGATCATAGCCAGTTCGGCGGTGCGACCACCTTTGGCGCCAACGCCAATTACACGCCGAATGCCGGCGCGACCAATATCCGCCTCTCCTATGGCGAGGGCTTCAAGGCGCCGTCGCTCTATCAGCTCTACGACACCTATAGCGGCAACAGCGCGCTGCGGCCGGAGCGCTCGAAAAGCTATGATATCGGCTTCGACCAGAGCCTGGACGGGAACAAGGCGGTGCTGTCGCTGACCGCCTTCCGGCGTGATACCCGCAACCAGATCAACTATGACTATGCGACCTACACCTATGGCAATCTGGACCGGACCCGCGCCAAGGGCGTGGAAGCGACGCTGACGCTGAAGCCGGTCGAGGCGCTGACGGTGGCGGCGTCCTACAGCTATGTCGATGCGCGCGACCGGTCGGGCGGGGCCACCGACGGCAATCGCCTGCCGCGCCGCGCCGCCAATGCGGTGAGTGTGTCGGCCGACTATCTCTGGGCCTTCGGCCTGTCGACCGGCGCGACCCTGACCATGGTCGGCGACAGCTATGACGACACGGCCAACACGCGCCGGCTCGACGGCTATGCGCTGGCCGGGCTGCGCGCATCCTTCCCCGTGGGCGACCATCTGGAAGTCTATGGCCGGATCGACAATCTGTTCGATGCGGATTACGCCACGGCCTATGGCTATGGCACCTATGGCCGGTCGGCCTATGGCGGCGTGCGTGTCCGCTTCTAAGGGGCGGCGCGCATGAGCGGGCGGCGGCATCCCCTGTTGCTGCCGGGGCTGATCGCCCTGCTGCTGGTCGCGGCGATCGCGTCGGTCGCGCTGGGATCGGTGACGATGGCGCCGGCCCGCATCCTGGCGGTGCTGGCGGGCGGCGGCGACATGGTGGCGCGGGCGATCATCATCGACCTGCGCCTGCCGCGCATGGCGATCGGCCTGCTGGTCGGCGCCATGCTGGGCCTGTCGGGCGCGGCACTGCAGGGCTATCTGCGCAATCCCTTGGCCGAACCCGCCGTGCTGGGCGTGTCCAATGCGGCGGCGCTGGGGGCGGTGATCGCGCTTTATTTCGGCCTGTCCGAACTCCATCCGATGGCGTTGCCATTGCTGGCGATCGTCACCGCACTGGCGGCGATCGGCGCGCTGTTCCTGCTTGCCGGGCCGTCGGAAAGCCCGTTGACGCTGATTCTGGCCGGGATCGCGGTCGCAACGCTGGCGGGGGCGGGGATCAGCCTGGCGCTGAACCTGTCGCCCAATCCCTTTGCCGCGATGGAGATCATGAGCTGGCTGATGGGGAGCCTGGAAAATCGCAGCATCGACCATCTGCTGCTGGCGCTGCCCTGTATCGCGGTCGGCGCGGCGCTGCTGCTCTATGACGGGCGCGCGCTCGACGCGCTGACCCTGGGCGAGGATGGCGCGCGGGCGCTGGGCGTCGACCTGTCGCGGGCGCGGCTGCGGCTGATGGCGGGGGTGGCGATCGGCGTCGGTGGCGCGGTGGCGGTGACCGGATCGATCGGCTTCGTCGGCCTGATCGTGCCACATCTGGTGCGGCCGTTGACCGATCGCTCGCCCTCCGCGCTGCTGTTGCCGTCGATGCTGGGCGGCGCGGTGCTGCTGACCCTGGCCGATATCGGCGTGCGCATCATCCCGACCAGCAGCGAATTGAAGCTGGGCGTGCTGACCGCGATCCTGGGCGTGCCGGTCTTCCTCATTCACCTGATGCGGGAGCGGCGGCTATGGTGACCCTGTCGACCGAGCAACTGGACGTCCGGCTGGGCCGCCATCTGGCGGTGCGCGGCGTCAATCTGACCATGGCGCCGGGCCAGTTGATCGGTGTGATCGGTCCCAATGGCGCGGGCAAGTCGACCTTGGTGCGGGCGTTGCTGGGGCTGGTGAAGCCGGCCACCGGTCGCGCACTGCTGGACGGAGCGCCGGTCGAGCGGCTGTCGCGCCAGGAGGTGGCGCGGTCCATCGCCTATCTGCCGCAGGGCCAGACATTGCACTGGCCCCTGGCGGTCGAGCGGCTGGTGGCGCTGGGGCGGTTGCCGCATCTGGGGCCGCTGTCGCGCCTGACCGCCGACGATGAGGCGGCGATCGAGGATGCGATGGTCCGCGCCGATGTCACCGGCTTCAAGGGCCGGATCGCGACCGAGCTGTCGGGCGGCGAGCGGGCGCGGGTGCTGCTGGCGCGGGCGCTGGCGGTGGGCGCGCCGGCGTTGATCGCCGACGAGCCGCTCGCCGCGCTCGACCCCGGCCATCAGATCGACGTGATGGCCTTGCTGCGGGCGCAGGCGCAGGGCAGGGCGCTGGTCGTCACCGTTCTGCACGACCTGGCCATGGCAGCACGCTATTGCGACCGGCTGCTGCTGATGGATGGCGGCGCGCTGGTGGCGGACGGGGCGCCGATGGACGTGCTGACGCCGGAGCGGCTGGCATCCGTCTATGGCGTCGCCGCGCGGATCGACGTCAACGACGGCCTGCCACTGATCGTGCCGACGGCACGGGTCTGATCGGGAACGAAAAAGGGGGCCTTCCGGCCCCCTTTGCTTAGTTGCCGAAGCCGCGTGGGGCGGGATCGCCCACGCTGATCGTGCCGGCGCCGACCTCGCTCACTTCCAGCGCGCGTTCGGCGATGCCGTTGCGATTGAAGCGGAAGGCGCCGTCGATGCCGGCAAAGCCGCCCGGATCGCGCAGGCGCGCGGTGGGGAAGGGCGCGCCCGGCTTCCAGTCCTGGGCGATCCGCACCGTCAGCAGCACCGCGTCATAGCCCATCGAAGACAGGCGGAAGGGCGCGCTGCCGTAGCGGGTGCGATATTTGGTCGCGAGCTGGCGATAAAGGCCGTCCGACACGCTGGCATACCAGGCGCCGCGCAGCACGGGGCTGGCGGCCAGCGATTCTTCGGTATTCCAGATTTCGGTACCGAGCAGGCGGGCATTGGCGCCGCCATTCTTGCGCACGATCGGTGCGACCTGCAGCGCGACACGGCCGCTGTCGGCGATCAGCAGCGCGTCATAGCTGGACGAGGCTTGCAGCTTCTTGACCGCAGCGGTGATCGAGGCGGGGGTGCGATCGAAGGTCTGCATCGACACGACCGTGCCGCCGGCCTGTTCGACCGCGCGCAGCAGCGCATTGCCGGCGCGCTCGCCATAGGTGCCGCGCGGCACCAGCGCGCCGAAATTGGACAGGCCCTTTTGACGGGCGAAGCCGATCACGCGCTCGATCGACTGGTTGGGCGTATAGCCCATCAGGAAGATGTTGCTGCCCGCGACGCTGGTGTCGTTGGAGAAGCTGATGACCGGGACATTGGCCTTGGCCGCGATCGGCCCGACGATGCGGGCGTCATCGGCCAGCAGCGGACCCAGGATCAGGCGGTTGCCGTCGGCCAGCGCCCGGTTGGCGGCGGCCGCCGCGCCGGTGGCGGTGTCATAGGTGGTGATGCGGACCTTGTCGGTCTTGATGTCCATCAGCGCCAGGGTGGTGGCATTGGCGATCGACTGGCCGACCCCGGCATTGGGGCCGCTGGTCGGCACCAGCAGCGCGACGCGATGGCGCGCAGTGTCGGTCGGCAGGCCCTGGGTCACTTCCGGGCCGGTCGGCTTGGCGGGGCCAGTGGGCTGGGCGGGGCCGGGGCCCTTGGGCACGATCGACTGACAGGCGGCAAGCATGATGGTGCTGGCAACGAACAGCAATCGCGCGCTGCGCTTCATCGCCGCGAACATGTTCGCTTGCCGGGGGGCATCCGGCTCTGTCATCTGGGATCCTTATGGAAACTATATTGGCATCCGGGCTTGAGCCCGGGCTTTACATCGTGGCGGGGCCGATCGGCAACCTTGGTGACCTTACCCCGCGCGCGGCGGAAGTCCTGCGGTTGGCCGACGTGGTCGCCGTGGAAGATACACGGGTCAGCGCAAGGCTGCTGCGCCATGCGGGGTCGGATCGACCGATGATTCCCTATCATGACCATAGCGCGGAAAATGTGCGGCAGCGGCTGATCGAGCGGATGGCGAGCGAATCGGTGGCGCTGCTGTCGGACGCGGGGACGCCGCTGATTTCCGATCCGGGCTACAAGCTGGTGCGCGACGCGCGGGCGGCGGGGCGCAAGATCACGACCCTGCCGGGGCCGAGCGCGGCGAGCGCGGCGCTGACCCTGTCGGGCCTGCCGACCGATCGGTTCCTGTTCATGGGCTTCCTGCCGAACAAGGCGAAGGCGCGCGGCGACGTGCTGGCCGAAGTGGTGGCGCTGCGCGCGACCCTGGTCTTCTACGAAAGCGGGCCGCGCCTGTCGGACAGTCTGGCGGCGATGGCGGCGGCGCTGGGCGATCGCGAGGCAGCGGTCAGCCGCGAGATCAGCAAGACCTTCGAGGAGACGGCGACCGGCACACTGACCGCGCTGTCCGCTCGCTATGCCGATGCGCCGCCCAAGGGCGAGATCGTCGTCATCGTCGGCCCGCCCGGCGAGGCGCCGCCGGCCAGCGCCGAGGATGCCGATGCGGCGCTGCGGGAGGCGCTGACCCGGCTGCCGGTGTCGAAGGCGGCGGGCGAGGTGGCCAAGAAGCTGGGGCTCGACCGGCGGAAGCTCTATGACCGGGCGAACGAACTCAAGGGAGAACGCGAGGCGTGAACCGCCAGCAGGCGGAGAAGCGCGGACGACAGGCCGAACGCATCGCCGCCTGGTGGCTGCGCCTCAAGGGCTGGCAGATTATCGGCCAGCGCTTGCGCACGCCCGCGGGCGAGGTGGACTTGGTCGCGCGCAAGGGGGGCGATGCTGGCTTTTGTCGAGGTGAAGAGCCGCGCGACCGATGCCGAATTGGACATCGCGATCGACCAGCGCCGGCTGGCGCGGGTGGCGGCGAGCGCGGAAATATTATGGCATCAGCTGGCAAGACCCGGAGACGACATGCGAATTGACGTCATCCTCCTTGCGCCCGGCCGCCCGCCACGCCATCTGGCCAATGTCTGGCATGGGGGGTGAGGGCTCTCTATTCCGTTCGGGCTGAGCGAAGTCGAAGCCCAGGCCTGAGCGCCAGCGAAGGCAAGTCACCTCGCTAAC
>ERZ1292623.5427-Hain-H51-01um-R1-5427-length-10190-cov-5_pt1 | contig 10190 bp, 15 predicted proteins | sample MGYA00564398_ERZ1292623 | MGnify/ENA primary metagenome ERZ1292623 (study PRJEB36523, sample SAMEA6512633) | groundwater metagenome | collected 2019-01-07 | study: AquaDiva: Metagenomics assemblies of 32 groundwater samples
GAATTGTCGTTTAAGAAAATAGTAGGATTATCAACTATGACCGCAAAACCTCCTGGGGCAAGACTTATATTTCCTTGATATTGATTGAGAATATGATTAGTACCTCCCTCTTTGAAACGCCAGCTAGTCAAATCTATAGAAGACGCTCCTTTGTTATAAATTTCAATCCATTCACGATCAGTATCTGATCCTGAAAGGTCATACATAATTTCATTAATAATGATGTCTCCTGCAAAAGCGGGTTTGACAAAATGCAGGAAAAATAAAACCGCAATAAAGGTAATTATTGCTTTCATCCTCTAAAAATAAATTCTCAAAATTAATTAGCTGCCATATGCAAATACCAAGTAACTAATCCGCTGTCATGGATAACTTTACCATAATAAAGTTTGCCATTTGAGCAGTTATACGATCCTCCATAAAGTTTTCCCGATTTTACAGCTTTTACAGTTGATGATGAAGAATCCATGTCAATTCCTGTGTGGATTCCGCCTGCATAAAAGTTTTGGGCAAATCCGTGAGAGCCGTATCCTTGATGGACAACAACTGGTTCATTTAATGGCCAAGGCAAATCTCCTGAAGGATTAATTGTTCCATAATAGGAATAGCTATCAGACCCATAATCGTATGAAAAACTAGCTGATTTTAAATAATTATTAGGATTTTGAACAGCACCTTCTTTTTGAACTTCAAAATGCAAGTGAGCTCCTGATGAACACCCGGGACTAACACTATGAGAAGCTACGAAACCAATAGTATCACCTTGATTAACATCTCTTAAGTATGAATCTACTCCTCCCCCAAATACTACAGCCTGTTCAGCTTTAGCAACTACTAGGAGTTGCTGATATCTTGCTTCATCGTCTTGTGTTGCAATTAGAAGTTGCTGCTTTGCAACCTTTTGCTGCTCCAAGCTTCTGCTGTATGCCTCAAGCTGTAATTTAAGGAATTCTATTTTTTTCTTCTTTCCCTCAAAAATTTCTTTTTGGTTTGCATAATCGTTTTTTGCCTGCTGGACATCATAAATAAGTTTTTTGTCATGAGCTTGCGCAATTCTAAGATAATTAAGTCTTAACAATAAATTAGAAGCGTCCCTGGAGGACAAAAGCATTTCCAAAGGATGTACTCTTCCGGCTTCATAAGTTGCTACAATTCTGTTAAGTAAAACGCCGGTAATTTTATTTAAAGAATCCGCAAGTGCGGATATTTTCTTTGTTGTAGTATCAATATCTACTGTTAAATCTAATATGTCTCTTTTGTTTGCTTCTATTCTTGCCTCTGTTAATCTTATCTGGCTATTCATTATGGAAATTTGAGACGAGAGAGTTTTGGTCTGACCTTTAAGGTCATTAAGTTTATTTTCCAAACAATTAACTTTTTCTTGCCCCTTTTTATCATCACAATCTGCGGCTTGAACAATTATTGAGGTTTTATTAAAAAAAACTGATATCCCAAGAAGGAAAAATATAAACAGTATTTTTTTTATCATAAAACATATTATTTAAGATATCTAAGTACTGCTACAAAACTTGACAGTGTTCCCAAGACTATAGCAACTATTATTTCTATTCCCAAAAGTCCTAGTAGGAAAACTAAAGGCAATGGAAAAATAGGAATTCCTTTAAGAAATAACGACAAAAATGGAGTTGCGTACCACAATGCTCCGGTTGAGATTAACCAACCCAATATTGCCCCTACACATCCATAAAAAATACCCTCAAACATAAAAGGCCATCTGATATACCATCCTCCGGCACCAATAAGTCTCATAATCTCTATATCTTGTTTTTTCTGTGATATCTTTATCCCTATAATAATTACCATAATAAAAATAGAAACCAAAGACAAAACAATTATTAAACCAAGCCCTATACTTCTTAGTGCATTTGTCCATGAAGTTAAAACAGAAACTACATCTTTTTGAAAGACCACCTCAGAAACTAACGGAGAATCTTTAAGCGTATTATTTATTTCAGACAGGTCTTCAATTTTTACAGTTGATATTTCTAAAGATGCAGGTAAAATGTCCGCAGTTACCAATTCCAAAAGTAACGGGTCATTTTTATTCTGCTCTCTATAAATCTTAAGAGCATCCTCTTTAGAAACAAATTTTATGCTTGAAATTTTATCGGTCTTCATTAAACTATCCTTGAGGTTGTCTATATCGGTCTGTTTTACTTCCTGCCGGAAAAATGCAGTCACTTGAGGACGGGACTCAAAATAACTGATTGCCTTTGTTGATCCATAAAGAAGAAAAGTAAAAAAAGATATAAATAGAAAAGTAAGAGTCATAACAAAAACTGCAGCGAAGGCTTGGTATGGAGAACGTCTAATATTATGCCATGTTGTTTTAAAAGTCTTCATCTTCCTCCTTCTTCTTTTCTGGTTTCGGTTTAGTTTCTAACTTTTTATTCCCTGCATCTATATTATCTGATTTAAGAGAATAATGCGAAATAGTAGTATCTTTTGCCAATTGACCTTTATTTAAAGAGATTATTCTTTTTGAAAATGTTTTTACAATATCTTTGTTATGTGTTGCCATAATTATGGTTGTACCTTTTTGATTAATTTCGGATAAGAGTTTAACAATTTCAAACGCTGTCACTTGATCTAAATTTCCGGTTGGCTCATCTGCCAAAAGTATATCTGGGGAAAGAGTAAGAGATCTTGCAAGTGCAGCTCTCTGAAGTTCTCCTCCTGAAAGTTGAATTGGAAATTTGTCGCGGTGAGCTAATATTCCAACCTTTTCCATTATTTCCTCAACTATTATTTTTGCGTCAATTGTCTTTATGTTGGAAACTTCAAGCGGCAAAACAATATTTTCAAAAATAGTTCTATCCATTAGTAATTTCAAGTCTTGAAATACTACTCCTATTTTTTTTCTAAGATGGGAGACTTTACTCACAGGAAGTTTTATAATATCCCAATTGTCCACCACAATTTCGCCAGTCGTTGGAAGAGCCTCACGGGTAAGTAATCTAAAAATTGTAGTTTTTCCGCTTCCAGTCGGACCCACCAAAAAAACAAATTCACCCTTTTCTACTTCAAAACTAATGTCCGATAGGGCAAAAACTCCAGTACGGAATTGTTTTGAAACTTTATGTAGCCGTATCATAATTAGAGGACTTCTACTCTACCCACATCCATCAACCAACCTGCATACTGCGCCTTTTGAGTTTCTCCCCAAACCTTGATTTTTTTCCCGATAAATTTAGATAAATCTACACTTGAAGACGTAAGATAAACGTTCTGACTGTCTCCACCTGACCGACTCAAATGAAATTGTCCTTCTCCATTAATTCCTCCGCTCTTTAAAGTACCAATAGCTATATCTTTAAATGTTTTCATATCATCCGATCCCACAATATTCCCTTTGGAAATCTCGGAGGAATTTACAGATCCGTTAGTAGTTGTCATATGTACACTTGCTCCTTTTTTATTGCTTAATATATATCCGCTGATTCCACCCATTACAATAGCTACAATTAAAAAAATAAATAATCTTTGCGTAAAGATAGACTTTAAGGGTTGTTGTTCTACTGGTTTATTCTTTTCCATAGTCCTAGTTAATCACAAAATCTTGTTTTTAGCAATATTTAAAGCTTGCGTAATTCTTCATCTATAAATTCATCTAAGTCTCCATCCAAAACTGCATCGGTATTTCCGGTTTCAAAGTCTGTACGAAGGTCTTTCACCATATGATAAGGGTGCAATACATAGGATCTGATCTGGTTTCCCCATCCCGGAGTTTTATATCCGCCTTTTAATTTCTTCTCTTCCTTTTTTCGCTCTTCTTCTTTTAATATCCATAGCTTCGCTCTCAAAATCTTTAATGCATATTCACGGTTTTTGCCTTGATAACGTTCTCCCTGCGCTGTTACTGTAATTCCAGTTGGTTTATGTTTAAGCCTTACCGCAGTTGAGACTTTATTTACATTCTGCCCACCATGGCCCCCGGCTCTAAAGAATTCCCACTCCAAATCGTCCTCTTTAATTTCAATCTCCGCGTTATCCCCAATATCAGGTAGAACTTCAACCAAAGCAAATGATGTCTGGCGAAGATTATCAGCATTATAGGGGGAAAGTCTTACCAAACGGTGCACTCCGGCCTCACCTTTCAAATATCCATATGCGTATTTTCCGGCAACTGCTATAGTAACGCTTTTATATCCTGTTTCTTCACCAAATGTTTCATCAATTATTTCAGACTTAAACCCCTTTCTTTCACAATACCTTGTGTACATTCTAAAAAGCATTTGTGCCCAGTCCATTGCCTCCACCCCACCCTGTCCTGCATGAATAGATAAAATTGCAGAATTCTTATCATACGGGCCTGAAAGATAAAGGAAAACCTCAAGCTCTTCCAGCAACTCTTTTGCTCCACTTAAATCGCCATTCTCAATTCTGTTTTGCAGAACTTCTGCCTTGGAAATTTCTGCCTGAAGGTCAGACATTTCCTTCATTTTCAGAGCAGCAGTTTTGTGATCCTGCCAAAAATTAGGCTTTAAGCTCTCTACTTCTATTGTTCTTACTTCCTGCCTCTTTTTATCTGGATCAAATTTTTCCAATAATTTATTTACTCTTTCTTTTATTTCATCCATATTTTTTACAACCCACAAATTTGCTTACAAATTTCTTTTGCTTGATTAATCGGATATTGCTCCAAAGACTTAATATCATTAATTATCTTCTGAACCTGAGGAGAAGAAGATGCAATCTCGACAATATTTAACCCCTTAACATCCTGCCTTAGGCCCTCAATTTTTTCTTGTACTGCCTTTTGCACATTAATATTTAAGTCTTCTTTTGGTACTTTACTCTCATCTTTTACATCGCTAGTCCCTTTAACCGATCTTAAAATATCCAAAGGAGAGAATGATTTACTGCCAAGAACTTTAGTTTTAAAAAAATATCCTCCTATTATCAGAGCTGCTATTAAAAAAAGGGCAGCGAAAATTCTTTTCTTATTCCAAGATTCTTCTTTTTTTATCTCATCCATGCTACAATACTACCATGAACTTAAAGTCGCTTCAAGAAAAAATAAAGATATTAAACGAAAAGACAAGGCCTCAGTACAGGCTCTATTCTCAAGCCGAAAAAGAGATTCTAACAAAAACTGTAAAACTTAATGAAGAAGTAGGAGAATTATGCAATGACATTCTTTCGATTCTCAAACTTCAACGACGTGCAAAACTGCAAAACTTCGACAAACGCAACATGTATGAAGAGTTCGCAGACGTTATTATAACTGCCATGCAGCTCGCAATCGCAGCGGGAGTTGATGTAGAAAGAGCGGTAGGAGACAAATTGAAAAAAATTGAAGAAAGGTATCTCAAAGAAAAACGTTAACTGTGAGTTCCTTTGAAAAAATCTACGAAATTGTCGCTAAAATCCCAAAAGGTAAAGTTCTAACTTACAAAAAAGTTGCAGAATTATCCGGAGTAAAAAATACCTTTTTACCCCTAACATCTATTCTACTATCTCTTCTTCAAGGACAACGTCATCAGAAGAACTATCAAATGGCACAGATGGTGATGCTTGTTGAGGAACGAAATTAAAACTTGAAAGCACAGTCTGGTACACATCAACCCAATACTTTTGATTTTGGGAATCAACTTCTATTGTAAACAAAACGCTTTGATCCAAAGCAGCAGCTATTATTTTGTTATTCATATTTGCTTCTTTGCCGGATATTTCTCCAATTTTTATTTCTTTTATTTCTCCCCTTAGGCCTTCTTTGACAAACAAGTCATCAATAGATTTCAACTGCGTATCAACAACCTTAATTAGCATTTTCCCTTTTGCTTGAATGGAAGTAAGCTCTACGTTTGAATAAGTTATGCTATCATTGATATCTATCTTTTTGACTAGAACATCGTCGGGATATTGAAAACTAAATCCAGCATCATCGGAATACCCCTTAAGGTTTTTCGAAGGTTTCTTCTCTGAAACAACAAGATTTTCATTTATATTAGAATATGCAGGCGAAGTTGTCTTTCCAGAATTAAGAATATAAAATGCTGCAATTATCGTTACCACCACAATTACGACACACAAGATAATTGCCTTATTCTTATTCATATTTATGCAGTATAGCATGTTTTTGACGCCGTACAAACGCGGTTTTTGACCGAGATGTTTTTCTTTGTTATAGTTAAAGAGATGAAAAAAATACTATTTATTGTTACTTTAGTTTTTCTTTTTTTCATATCTATTCAAGAAGCTTATGCTGTTAAAATACTTCCTCAATCAAAATCGAGTAGCAAAACTGCTGTAAAAAAATCTCAAGGAGCAGGCATTAGTGTCGCTCCAAAACTTCGTCGTGACCGCCAAGCGCTTCTTGTGTATTTTGGTAATTTACAAAATGCCCAGAGCGTTTCGTATATGCTCGTTTACAAAACTAATGACCAAGAAGAAGGAGCAGGAGGGTCAGTTAACCCATCACAAGGAAATTCTACTAATCGTGAACTTTTGTTTGGTACTTGCTCCAAAAATGTATGTCGCTACCACGCAAATATAAGTAATATGAGACTTGAAGTGACAGCGCAATTAACATCGGGTAAAAAACTTATTAAGCGCTACAAAATAAAAATTTGAATTATTTCCAAAAAGTTTATAAAGTTGTTTCTTCAATACCAAAAAGCAAAAAGAAATATTGGAAAAAGAAGGAATAAAATTTGAAAAAGGGAAAATAAATCTCAAAAAATACCTTCTATATTAACAGAAAATTTAGGCCATTTTTTGGTATAATTAGAACATGTATAATTGGTCTACGGATGAAGAAAAATTCAAAAAAGAAAATCCCAAAGAGTATAGACTGCGGAAACTAGTGCAGCTTATAAATTACGGCTTGGATGGAAAAAGATTGGACAGGGAAGAGATCAAAAAGGCTTGGTCTAAAATAAAAGATCAGCTTGACCCGGACAAACGTAAAACTATAGAATTCTATATATGGGGCAAAAAGTGGCACAGGGAGAAGGGCTTACACCAAGACAGGAAGAATTTTTGGCAATGGTACGAGAAACACCTTATATCCTTAAGAAATTCTATTTAGGTGGCGGGACAGCTTTAAGCTGTTGGTATCTTCACCATCGGGAATCCTTTGACCTTGATTTCTTTAGCGAGCAAGAGGAAATCAACAGTGCTTATTTGTTCAAATGGCTAACAAGTCTTAAGGAAAAGTTAGAAATTTCAGATATTATTCATGAAGAACAATTTGGATTTAATTTCTTTACATTGACCTACATAAATGGAGATAAGTTAAAGATAGATTTCAGTTACTTTCCTTCTGAAAGAATTGAAAAAGGACTCGTATGGCAAGGCCTACGAATAGACAGCATGTACGATATAGCGATCAATAAATTTCATACTATTACTACATCTCCAAGAGGAAGAGACTATGTTGATCTTTACCTTATTCTCAAGCAGAAAAACTACCCCATCGAACAATTAATTAAAGATGCAGCAATCAAACATGGAATCCGCCAAGGAACACTTCAAATAGCAAAACAGTTTTTGAAAAGCGTTGAATTTAGTGATTTCCCTAAAATGCTAATTCCATTTGATAAAAACCAGATGAATAAATTCTTCTCCGATCTTGCCAAATCTCTGGAAAAACAAATATTTAAATGATCTATCTTATTTATCAAGTTTTCTTTTTTTAAGCAAAAAAAAACAAAAAGAAATTTTGGAAAAAGAAGGAATAAATTTTCAGCAAATGGAAATGTAGACCTCAAAAAATATCTTTACCTAACTCAAAGACATGATACAATAACCGAAGACAAGAATTAAAAGCTGAAAATTATAACTTATGAGTAAATCACAGAGATCATATGGACGATATAGAATTAATTCTAACCATGCTTGCTGAAGCAACGACAACCAGAATTACAAGAGATCGTAATTCGAAAGGTTTTCCTAGACTTAAAAGAGATGCTAAGGATGGAGGAGCTGTTGGAGGAAGAACGAGAAGAGACATAGAGTTAACAAGTGGCAAAAAAGCAACAACCAGAAGGAATTATTTACCAAAACCTCCTGTAAAAAAGATCAAGGTAATAAAATAAATCTCATTTTACCTCTAAGACAAACTTTTCAATAACATCTACAACGCCATCCTCATCAACGGTTGGAGCAACATAATCTGCGATTGCTTTTAAATCCTCTACTGCATTTCCCATCGCTACTTTTAGCCCACATGCCATAAGAAGAGGGAAATCATTGTAGTGATCACCAATACCGATAATTTCTTTCGTTGAGATATTTAAGATTTCGGCAAACTTTAGAATAGAATGCTGCTTGGTAGCTTCTGCATTTGTAATGTACACATCTAAAAAGTTTTCACCTTGATATGAAGATGCTCTTGTCACAGCAACGTCTTTCAGTACGCTCTCGACTCTTTTAATATATTTATCTGCCTCATCTATTGTAAATCCCATTGTTAGAAATTTTGTTGGACTTAAGTTATTAGGAATATTTTCTTTTATATCATAGCTTTTCTTGCCACTGGAGATACAAATTCGCTTATTATACTTTTTTGCAATTTTAAATATTTTGACTATCACATCTTTGCTCATTATAGATTGCCAAATGGGCTTTCTAGTTGAGGCATCATAGATGGCAGCCCCATTATCCACAATAATGGGAGATGTTAAGCCCAACTCTTGTATCAAATGCTCGATAAGGAAGAATGGTTTTCCTGTAGAAAGACTAAATATAAAATTTCGCTTATTCAACATGGAAATTGCTTCTTTGACTTTTATGCTAGGCGTTGAATATAAAGTGAGTGGGGCGAGTGTTCCATCGATATCTGAAATAATGGCTTTATATTTTGACACAAAGAGATTGTACCAAATATTCTGAAATCCTAAGACTAGTCCTTTTTTACCCTTACTTCTTTAATATCTTTATGCAATTCGTTTTTTAAATCCTCTGCAGTTTTTTTAATTTTCTCCTCTATATTTTCTACTTTCTCATTAATAAATTTCCAGACTTTTATATGATCTTCTGAAGCAAGATGCGTTAAAAATGTTTTTTTATCTTCCGAATTAAGCTCTGACAAAATTAAATCTAAAATCTCATGATGAATATTGGAGTCAATCAGAGAAATTAAATGTAATCTTTCCTTTGAGGTTAAATCCATATCCCCTAATTCCAAAGAAAGGGTAGATGTATCTATGATATGCGTATAAAAATATTTTTTTCTCATACATTCGACAAACTCAGTATGGATTAATCGGCCCTAATTTAATCTTATCATCTGGATCATCAATAAAAAAATAGAGTACAGGACCTTTTAATGATCCATCAAACCGCTCAAGATAATGCATAACCTCAGGAGATCCTCCCAAGTGTTTTCCTGTCCACTCTGCTGGTCCTGCATCTGCAATGTCAGCAACGATGGTAAGCCCATTATTTGGATTTACGACCAACATTTTCCTATATTTATAAAAATCCCGATATTCGGAAACCCGCTTATTAAAATCCTTGGATAAAAAAGTTTGAACCGCAATATAATATTTTTCTCTGTCTTTATCTAAATCTGTTAATTCTTCTTTTGAAGAGGCAAAGTATCCCCAAGCGCCAAGTCCAGAAGCCATACCTGATTGCCAATGTAAATTTCTATCATCTCCTCCTCCGCCAGCTGGCGGATCAAAATGGGTACTTAGCACGTCCCCAGGGTAACGGACTAAATGCTGTTCTGCGCCAATTAATCCATAACTTCTATTAAGTCTTTTTCCTTCAAGTTCTGCTACAACTTTAATGCCATATGTTCTGGACAATATATCGGAAATCTTTTGCTCTTCCTCGCTATTTAGTATTCTCACCTCATGAGGCAACACATTGGCAAGATCCGAAATTAGAAATATCTTTTTGTCGACCTTTTGAACTCCCGATTCGGATGCGCTCGCAAGAGGCAAGAAAGGTTGCGGATTTGCAGTTTGTCCTGTTAAAAGTATTAATCCTCCCAAGGATCCTGCAACAAATTGTCTATAATTATTTGAAAGCCAATCTAAAGATTCCCTATGTTTACTCCAAAGTTTTCTTTGTAAGTCCTGGTGTCTAGCTCTCCACCTTTCACTTAAATGTTTATAATGTGATTGAGTCATGGACAGTATATCCTATTACTTTTATGCTTATTTAATAGTATATATCAAATTAGATAAATATTTTTGAAGTTAAGCGGCCTGAAT
>ERZ1292623.5428-Hain-H51-01um-R1-5428-length-10190-cov-5_pt1 | contig 10190 bp, 9 predicted proteins | sample MGYA00564398_ERZ1292623 | MGnify/ENA primary metagenome ERZ1292623 (study PRJEB36523, sample SAMEA6512633) | groundwater metagenome | collected 2019-01-07 | study: AquaDiva: Metagenomics assemblies of 32 groundwater samples
AGAAGACTTAAGGCAGCTGTAAGAGCCACTCGAGATTTTCTTGTTAAGAATCTAAAAACTGATAAAATAAAACTTGGCAAATATCTTAATCTAAAGCTTCATGAACATGGAAGAAAAAATCCTCCTCACGAAATCAAAGTAAAGGTTTGGAAAGATGCAGATTTCTATAAAGCGGAATTGATCGATGCCCCTATCGAAGTCACGAAAGAAGAAAAGAAACTCGAAGAAAAAATAAAAGAACCTGTAAAAGAAGTTAAGCCTGAAGTAAAACCAGAGGTTACAGAAATCAGAGAATCAAAAATTACTGAGAAAAAAGAAGAAATTGAAGAAGAAAAGGAAGAAGTTCTAAAGCATCCAAGGACCAAGAAGGTTAAGAAAGAAAAACTAGAACCTAAGAGAAAGGTAAAAGGCGCTAAGAAAGCAGGCGAACGTGAACGCAAGAAAGAAATCTTCTCAAAAACCCAAAAACCGACTCACGAAAAGAAAAAATCATAATTTATTTAGAAGGCTGATTATTTTCAGGGGTCAATTTATTCCAAACCAATAAAACTGCTATTATTATAATTATTATTAATCCAGTTGCGATCCATAACTTGGCATCTTTTTTAAATACACCTTTGATAGTTGGTTTAGTTGGCTTTTCCAACTGATCTGGTTGTTGTTGGCCTTGTGTTTGTGCTGCTACTTGCGGTTGTTGTACATCAGTTGATTGTACTAATGCGTATTTGTTAATTCTCAATCTCACTTGGTTGCTCTCGAAACTTTCTACATCTAACACAATATCTATACCTCCATCCGCATCCAGGTCTATATTCAGAGTTTCATCTGCTCCAAGTTTCAACGTTCTCGCTCTTGGATAAATAAACAATGTAAGATAAGACTGCTGTATCTGATTAAGTGTTATCTTATAAGTAACTGCCAAACCTTTAATGAGTATACTATCCAGTCTTCTGATATTAAATGTCTTCGTTGTATCTTGGTTTAAATCAAATAAAAATATACCATACTCTGGTCCAGTACCGCCTCCTCCAGGTCCAGGTCCTTCACCCGGAGGTTGTCCTCCGCCTGGTGGCGTATAAGTCGAAGGTATGTTAAGTACACCAGAATCCGAATAAGTTTCACTGTCGTCATCATTAAGGAAAACCCTGCATTTCCACCCTTCACCGCCAAATATTTCATTTTCTGATATAGCATTGTACATCCCAAAGGCATGGAAATATAATATCTGATCTGGATGAACTGGATAATTATAAAATAAAACTTCATCTAGGTCTCCGTTAAAAAGATTCATTAGATTGCTGTTCCAATTCAAAGCACCGATATACAGATTGGCATTATTAAGTCCGATATTACCTCTTAGTCCTAGCTGGGTATTTAAGGTTGGTGAGCCATCTACATAAGCTCGAACAGTATTTGCATCTCTATTTAATCTAACAGCAGCATGATGGAAAAATCCGTCATTAACCATAAGAGAAGTGTTTGTTCCATTAAACACTTTATTTAATGTTCCATTGCTTACATTAAGGAATAACTTTCCATTTTGTGTATACCAGATATAATAAGAATTAGTTGGATGGAATTTTGATAGTATTACTTGCTTGCTCGGGCTATTGGTCCTAATCCATGCCTCAATTGTAAAACTCTCGTTCTCATTATACTCTATATCTTCATGATCCAGAACCATCAAATAATCATTAATGCCATCAAAATTGAATGCGTCACCAAAATCGCCAGCTACTGGATGAGCTCCGCCATAAGACATAACAGTCATATTATCTCCGCTGTAATCCTTTGTAAGATTATTGCTGATATTCCCCTCCATTGACAGATACAAAGCATTCAATGGTAATGTATTTACATAATAAGAATAAGTTGCATGTACATCATCGCTATCTGCATCATTTACATTTAGAATATTGCAGTATATATTATCTACTGTACTGTTAACGAATTCAAGAGAGGGTTGCGATTGTGTTGGTGGTGTATTGCGTATGGTAACAAAATTAGATAATGCAACTAGTCCATAATTATTTCCATCATAAGGCTCAACTGAACATCCCCATGTCTCCTTTTTCTTATGCGGATAATTCACGATAACAGTTTGGTTTGTTCCATTAATCACATTAACTACGGAAGAATTTAAAGGAATTGTCCCGTTGAATATTATTATATTTGATGTTAGGGGTGCAAGAAAAACTGGATCAACAATCATAAATCTGCACATTATAGTATTCAGTGTGGTGGGATTTAATGGTAAAAAATTGATTAGGTTTATTACAGGCGGCACATCATCTGAAATACATGATGTAGAATCAGATTCAAGACATAGACTAAAGCTTGCTGCATAACCTGATAATTCTCTTGTATTAAAACTAATAGTTTTACCATCAGACGAAATCTTTAGATTATAGCAGTCAGGACATATTATTCCTCCCTTACCCCTATAGATAAAATTTATAATATCTTGATTCGATGTAAATTTTAATATTTTGATGCTATTCGGATTGTTCAGGTTAAGATTTGCAGGTTTTATCTTTGAAATATCGAATGTGATCTTAACAGATTTTATTGGTTTTAATCCTAATTTCATGCTGTCAATATAGAAATATCTTCTCATATCGCCTTTCTTCGATATCATTATATCTTTATTAGTATCAACTATATTCACTTTGTTTCTGAAATTTTGTAGCTGATTATTGTCAGCCAGAGATAGCTGTATTTCAACAGACTCATCAGTTTTAAGCATTAGATTTTGGGTATTTGCATCGCTAATTGAATCAGCATTAGTTATAATTCCAACACCTGCTAGCCTAGATGTCATCGTCTCTGCAGGTGGTTGTATAGGTGCTGGTTGAAGACCCCCTAGAGAAGGTGCTTCCACTAATCCGACTATGCCCCTTATATGATTGATATTCGGCAATACAAAAAGGATATACATTATTATTCCAAAAATCAAACTTAATTCGAAATCCTTTTTCACAGCTGAACCTCTTTTACAGTCTATTATACCTTATTCATTTATTTAAAAATATTCCTCTGCATCAAGAAAACCTTTTATATGACGAACAATCATTAATATTTATGGAAAAGCTGCCTTTCGAATTAAAAAAACAAGGGGTTTATACAAAAAAAGAGTCTGATGGGGAGTCTGGATACAGACCTGAAGAAAGATCGGTCGAAGAATTAATTCAGTATGGCATAATAAATTTAAATAAACCATCTGGTCCAACATCGCATCAGGTTTCTGATTATGTTCAAAGAATCCTAAATATCAAGAAATCTGGGCATACTGGCACTCTTGATCCGAAAGTGACCGGTGTCCTTCCCATAGCTCTAGCTAAAGCAACCAGGATAGTTCAAGCACTTATACCCGCAGGTAAAGAGTATATCGCCTTGATGCATCTTCACAAAAATATTGACGAAGATAAACTTTTAAAAGTAATAGAAAAATTTCATGGGAAGATAAAACAAGTTCCTCCATTAAAAAGTGCTGTAAAAAGAATAGAAAGGACAAGAGAAGTCTATTATTTTAATATATTAGAAATTCAGGATCAGGATATTTTATTTAAAGTGGGTTGTGAGGCCGGCACTTACATAAGAAAATTAATCCACGATCTTGGGAAAGAAATTGGTACTGGTGCGCATATGACCCAGCTTGTAAGAACAAAAGCAGGTCCATTCACAGACCATGATTGGCATTCATTACAAGATTTAAGAGATGCATATGAATTCTATAAAGAAGGAAAAGAATCTGAAATAAGAAATGTAATCCTCCCTTATGAAAAGGCAGTCCAGCACCTTCCAAAGATATGGGTCTTCGATAATGTCATCAGCAACCTGTGTCATGGCTCAAGTCTTGGCTCTCAGGGTATTTCAAAATTAACAACTGACATAAAAAAAGATGATTTAATTGCCATACTTACATTAAAAGACGAGCTCATCTGTTTGGCAAAAGCTGATTTAGACTTCTCAGATATAATTAAGGAAGAGAAGCTGTTAGCCGCATCACCAGTAAAAGTATTTATGGATTTTAACAGATTTAAAAATTAAGAAAAGTTTATATACTAAATTAACTTCAGATTTCAAAAATAAGGGGGTGAACAATGGCAAAAAGGGGTTTGACAACTACATTATACCTAATAGGTGTAATTCTAGCATTGGTTATTGGCGTAGGCGCAGCAATGGGTTCTAATTGGGTGAATAGTCCTTGGCTAGTATTTATTCTTGTAGTGATCGGATTAATTGTAGGGCTATATAACATAAAGGCAAAAGAACTCGGTGCTTTCCTCGTAGGAACTGTAGCTTTAATTATAGCTAACACAGCAGCAAACTTGATAGCACTCAACACTTTAATTCCTGGCTTAGGAACTTTCATAAATGCCGTAGTGTCTACTTTCATAGTTGTCGTCGCTGCAGCAGCTGTAGTTGTTTCGTTTAAAGTAGTATACCAACTAGCTAAATAGTCTTTACTTGAATTCGTAAAGATTTATATATTTTATCTAGTTCTAAAACTGCATGAAAAGAAGGATTCATATTTTTATTTATGGAAAGGTACTAGGTGTTTTTTTCAGATCATTTATCAGAGATAATGCCACAGCCCTTAGCCTTAAAGGCACAGTTCGCAATCTTGAAGATTGTGTAGAAGCTGTCTTTGAAGGTAGCTCAGATCAAATAAATAGAATGATTGAACTCTGCAGAAAAGGACCTAAATTCGCCAAAGTATCAGATATCAGAATAATTGAAGAGGATTTTAAAAATGAATATAAAGAATTCTCTATAGCACATTAACCATGTACGTAGCATATACAGTTAACGGAATTGAAGACATAGCTGAAAAAGAGGTCGGTGGTAAGAAGATTTTTCCTCAGCGGATTAAATTCTCCAAACAGAAAAAAGATTACAGGTCAATTAATAAAGTAATTAAGATATTAAAGATTTTCACTTTCAATAATCTTGAAGATCTATTAACCCAGATAGATGGTATAATATTTCAATTAAAAGGCACATTCAAGGTAGATTGCAAAAGAGAAGGTAGTCACAATTTTAGAAGTATTGATATAGAAATAAATGCTGGTAAAATCATTATTAAAAAAGGGTTTAAGGTAGATCTTAAAAAACCATCTAATATAATCTTTATTGATGTTTTTGAAAATAATTGTATGGTTGGTGTTCTGATTAAAGATAGGCTTTGTAAAAGATCTTACAGACTCAAAATAAATAACAAGAGTATAAATGCTTGTCTTGCATATGCATTGCTCAAAATATCTGACGTTAAAAAGACCGAATCAATTCTAGATCCATTCTGCAAGGATGGCGTTATCCCAATTGAAGCTGGCTTATCAAAGATAAAGAAAGTCTATTCTTCAGATCCGATTAAGAATAATATAAGAAATTCTTTAATAAATTCTAAATTAGCAAAAACAAGGTTAAAATTTGAAAACTATGATGTATCTTGGCTTGATACAAAGTTTAAAAGAGATTCAATTGATAAAATAATAACAAATATTTTTATATCCCGCATCGATAGAGAGCCTGAGAAGTTGATTAAAGAATTCTTTCATCAATCACATTATGTTGTTAAAAAAACCATAACATTGATAACAAATAAGCCTGATATGGTTAAATCTAATACTGATAATAACTTCATTTTGAAATCTGAAAGAAAAATTCAGATTGGAGAGATGATTTATTATATTCTAGAATTTAGTAAGACTACCTAAAAGGATATACGCATGATGCCATAGTTTCATATCTGCTTAATCTCTTTGTTTCACATCTCATACCTTTATCACAAGGAACGCTCTCTAGAACTAATCTACCGAATTCATCCCTGATACAAAGATTAACAGTGTATTGATCCTCAGAGCATTGTGTTTTACCTTCTTCAGAACATTGGGATGGCAATGTGCATGGTCTGCTTAATGCCCTATCTTTTAGAAGTTCAAGATCACCTTCATCAATTACCCCGTTACTATTTAAGTCATATGAACCTAATCTTTTATTCATTCCTAAAAAAGAGATTGCATCATAATAATCCTTACAGTTGTATATCCCTCCTTCAGAACCTACACCAGCATGATGATACCCTGTAAATGACGTGCTGAAAAAAGCTAACAATAAAACTACTGCAGAAACAAGTAGCACCTTCTTTTCAGTACTTCCAGAAACTTTTGACACCTCTCCCATTGCATTATAAAAATATATGGTTGTTTATAAATCTTTTGTTGGTCATGACCTTATCCAAATAGCACCCCGAAGGCTTCCTTTAATCTCTGAAAGAAAGTTCTTTTGACAGGCACTACTTCTACAGGTTCTTCTTCTAAGAATGGTTCTGCAATCTCTGGAGGAATTTCAATAACCTCAGGCTCTACCTCAGGTTCTATTTTTGTTCTAACTTGCCTTTTCTCAGCAGATTTTTCAAGTTCGCATTTCACATCCATTATTACATCCACTGTAGGCTTCGCTCCATCATCCATGTACTCCCATTCAACTTTCATATTATTTGAAAAATCTGTAACCTTCGCTTTAATATAATACCTTGGATCAGAAAGATATGTTCTATCGCACGTATATAAATTTACAATATTGCCTTCATAATTTCTTGGCGGAGGATCAATTAAACCATAAGCCTCATCACCCCAGTAGAACGGATCAGGATCATCAGTTCCACCTTGACCGCTGTTGTCTACATAAGCTTGAAACTTCCCAGTTCCCATACATCTGAGATTTCTTTTATTGAAAGCATGGCTCGGATCAAACCTTCTCATCCTATATTCTCCAACAATTTCGCATGAAACTGGATTCTTAGGCAATGAAATCAAAAATTCTCCAGAACCTTCTGCTCTTCCTGTGGTTCTATATGCGGCAAAACTTACATGATCTTTGAATATCTCTCCTACACCACCACCAGTACCACGCTTTGGTTTCTCACATATTACATCTGGTTTAATAGATTGAACTCTTTCCTTCATCTTTCCTCCGTAATCATAAATAAAAACGTTGGTTGCTCTTTTTCCTTCATAAGAACCAACATTCTGGCAATAAGTAAAAGGACTTTCATATTGGTATGGAGATTCACTTAAACTTTCTCCACCACTTATCTCTGCCTTAGCATAGTCTCCTGTTAATCCGTTCCAATTCACAGTTACACAAGTTTCAAAATGATCAAATCTCCATTCACAGTAAGCATCTTCTACAGTTAATCCTGGTACAACAGCGCCCCCAGTATACCGATTTAATCCTGTAGAAAAGAACCCCAGAACTAAAATTGCTAATACAATAAACATTAGATTTTTATTATCCATCTTTATCCTCTTTTCCTGATTAATTAGAAATAATGTATTCTTTAAATAACTTTTGGTTATAAGGTTATAAAAAGAAAGGATTATAAACTAAAATTCGTGTCTAAAGAATATATATGTACGGTACCTTAAAATCACATAGATACGCATTAGTCGCTTTTTTTATTGTATTTATCATATTTGATATATTCTTCTTTCATGAAATTAATCTAGACCCAAAATTTAATACATTATTAATTGCTGTTACACTGACTTACAGCTTATTTATAGGTTTAATACTATTCTTAATAGAAAACAGGTACATTAAGGTAAGAGAAAGTCTAAGCCTGTTAAATTCTAAGCTGCAAGCGATCTTTAATCTTTCAAATGATTTCGGAGACAAAAAATTTGCTGATTCCATCAGAAAGACGATCGATAGGTATCTTGTATGCGAAATTGAAGCGAACATAGACGATTATAATAAGACGCAACCAATATCATATGAATTCTATAAATGTCTAGAGAATATTAAAATAAAAGACAATTATAAAAGCAGAATATTCTCTAACATTGTTACTTCTATTGTTGATCTTTCAGACCATCGAGAAATAATAGAACTGTATTCAAAAAAAGTGTTGACAGTTCCGATTAATATGCTGTACAATTTTATCACATTCATTACAATTATAATATTCATGATCTCAATACTAACTCTAAAGACTTATATTTCATTCATATTCATACTTTATCTATTCTTCTTTATATATTTCACATATTTAATAAAAGATATAGACGACTTAAACATAGACAAACTTTCATTAAAGCATTCCAACCGAAAGCAATTATTTGATTTGATAGGTACTCTACCATTCTGCGGCAATGAAAAATTCATCAGATTTAATGTTTATGGATTAAAGAGGGGTGACAAGTACAGAATGCATGATTCGAACGGAAAAATAATTGTCAGAACATTCTAGTGTTATCAGCAAGTTTTAAATACAACCTTGTATTAATAAATTTAATGAAAAGAGGACAGTCAACTGTTTTTACGATAATTGCAATACTTATAATTCTAATAGCTTTTCTTGTTACATACTTAAAGATGAGTGCTCCCACACAAGAAGTGCGGAAAGCTGCTATTTATCCTGCTTCTGTTGAAGCTTTTAGAAATGTGATTAAATCCTGCACTGAACAAACTGCAAATGAAGGTCTGATCGTTATAGGTCTACAAGGTGGCTTCTATAAAACACCGCCCAATAAACTTGACTTTGGTCCAGCTGCAGTTAGTTACTGGCTGCTTGATGGAAGAAGGAGTCAGCCACCTCTTCAACATATTCAAAATGAATTAAATATATACATCGAAGAAAATCTAAATACTTGTATAGAATTCAGCAGATTCAGAGATTTAAAATTCGCTCGTGGCCAAACGAATGCTGCCACAAGAATTTCAGATTCTGTTCAAGTTACAGTTACTTATCCAATCACCGTAACCAAAGACAGTACTAATTATAATCTAAAAGAACCTTACATTATAAATATTCCTGTAAGATTGAACAAAATATATGAAACTGCATCGGGTGTAGTGAATAAAACTATTGAAGATCCTAATTATATTAATATAGGTTATTTGCTTGAAAGAGACCTTGATGTGGAAGTTACAGAATTAGGGGATCAAGGTACAATATACACAATGTATGATAAAAAATCTAAGGTTAATGATCTGCCCTATTTATTCATGTTTATGGTGAATTAGAATGAAAACCGCTAAAATAAAAGCAAGTTTTATGGTTTACCTAGTTATGCTTCTTAGTATTTATACAAGTTTTGTTTTTGCAGCTCATGGTGGACCTCATACAACACAATCTGCACAACAAAATCCATGGGATAGCATCAAGAATAATCAGGTTCTGGCTGATAAAGCAGTATCCCAAATAATGGATCAGGAAACTTATGAAAAAGGTGGTTTTGATGTAAAAGGCAGTACAATATATCTTGATGGATCTCCAATCAATGTGCAAAATCTGCAGTTACCAACAGATAAAAAACTAATAAAAATTGATACCAGTACAAACGAATTAATATTTAATTTACCAAATGCAAAGCATCCCATAAGATTAGATAGAAAAACTGCGGATAGAGAAAACAACCACATATACCAAACAACATTAGCTAATGACAGAATAGTGTTCGGAGGAAGAGGAATGCTCAATTTAAGGAACGGTGGTCAAATCACAAAACTCACAAAAACACGTGACTTTTCCTTGGAGCTAAACCCGTCTGGGGAAATACAAAAAATAAGACTAGTTCAAGATAAAACTGCTAATGATGAGTTTAGCTCATTCAGAATAAATGGAAGAGAAGTCATTACTGGTAATCAGGGTGAAATATCATATGACAATTCAGGAGATTATTCCGCTGGTATTCTTGCTGGAACTAAAAAGAATGTAAGAGGCCAGGGTTATTTATCATATCAGGGTAATGGTTATGTAAAAGACCAAAATACAGGTAGGATAATACAGGGAGACGCTGAAATATTTGATGTCGCTAACTTTCTCGAAGCAGATTTAGAGAGTGGTTCTTCATTCTTCGACGAAAGAGGTATCGAGTACGGAGCACTTTACAATCAATTAAGCATTATCAATGAAACAAAACATGCTAAAGGAGTAAAAGATTTCCGAGACGCTATCAGTATAACGAATGGATTCAAAGGGAATGGACGTTATCATCTAAGATTCGGAGATAGTTACATATCTTCAGGTTACGGATTCCTTAGTATTCCGGATTTTGATATCCTAAGTCCGGATATAAATACTAAAGAATTCGATGGTTATATTAAGCTGGGGGATGATCAAATAATTTTCAATCGCGGTGTTCAAAAAGTTTTAAGCAGTAAAAAGAAAGAAGAAATAA
>ERZ1292623.2660-Hain-H51-01um-R1-2660-length-15763-cov-13_pt3 | contig 10189 bp, 10 predicted proteins | sample MGYA00564398_ERZ1292623 | MGnify/ENA primary metagenome ERZ1292623 (study PRJEB36523, sample SAMEA6512633) | groundwater metagenome | collected 2019-01-07 | study: AquaDiva: Metagenomics assemblies of 32 groundwater samples
CGATTTATAGCAATTATTGCTTTTTCAGAATTATGCTCAATAAATTTCAAACCAGCTTCAGCATAACCAAGAATTCCAATAAAATCCAGAATTACTTTTTCTATATTCTCCTTAAGATTTTTTCCCCTAACAAGAAGATATCTCTTATTTTCACGCATTGATGGTTTAAGGGGCTTCATAAAATATCTAATAAAATAGACTTTTTATTAGTTTCTAAGACGCGAGAAACTAGCAATGATTAATTTTGATAAGGGTAGGCTAACTATAGTTTCAACTTTATTTGAAGTCTTAGATAGATATTTAAATCTTTAATTATTATCCAATATTATGAAACAAAAAAATTATCTTTTTATCGGAATTTTAGCTTTAATCTTAGTGGTACTAATTATTGGAATTAATTTAAGACAAGATAATTCGATTGAAGATAATTTTCTTTACAAAACAGGTGAAATACCTCAAGACAAACTAATTTCTTCTGATGCCAATATTGATACATCTGAAATAAAAGGGGGTCCATGTACTGGATGTGCATCATCACCATCTTATATTTGTAAAAATAACAATGAGGCTACAGAAAAAATAGAAATTTCTCGCCCACCAGAAGAAAACAAGGGCGGAGAAATTAGATATGCTTTAGTTTGTGATGATAATTATTATATCCTAAGAAGTTTTGGTTCCGCATATAATATATATGGTCCTTTTGAAAAGTAATATTTCTTATAAAAAATAAATTACAATAATTTTTAAACCACTAATATTTAATATATAAAAAGAGAGTAAGATACAATAATAAAAAATGGAAATTTGCACTGTCGGTGGTTTTGAAGAGGTAGGCAAGAATATGACTGCTGTAAAAATTGGAGAAGATGTTTTTATCTTTGATGCAGGAATATATCTGCCGCCATTAGTTGAAAGAGAAGAAGCAGAAGCACAGATACAAATGAATGAAACCGAGCTTAGAAAAATAAAAGTTCTCCCAGATGATTTAATCCTTGACAAGTTGGGTTGGAGGGAAAAAGTCAGGGCAATAATAATCGGACACGCACATTTAGATCATGTTGGAGGTATTCCCTATATTGCTGATAGATACCCGAAAGCAGTTATTCTTGCAACACCATTTACAATGGCAGTTCTTGAAAATATTTTAAGGGACGAAAAAATAAAATTAAACAACAGGAGGACAATTGTAAGAGAAAATTCCAGTTATATATTAAAAGGAAGAACCCAGACTTACAAAATAGAATTTATTCATGCAACACATTCAACTCTGCAGTGTGCGTTTCTTGCTCTTCATACTAATGAAGGAATCTTCTTCTATGCTCTTGATTTTAAATTTGATAATCATCCAATAATTGGAGAACCTCCAAACTACAAAAGATTAAGAGAGCTGTCTAAACAAGGAATAAGGGTTTTGGTTGTTGATGCTCTTTATTCTGGAATAGATAGAAAAACTGCAAGCGAGAGAATTGCAAGAAACTTGCTGGAAGATGCTTTTTCTACAGTAAGAGACAGAAAATCTGCATTCTTCGTAACAACTTTCTCTTCACACATCGCAAGACTAAAGAGTATAGTGGAGTTTGGAAGAAAAACAAACAGAAGAATACTTTTTTTAGGAAGAAGCCTAAATAAATATATAAATGCTGCAAAAGAAGTTAAACAATGTTCATTTCAAAAAAATGTTATACTTGTAAAGTACAAAAATCAGATTAATTCCTGGTTCAAAAAAGTTGAAAAAGAAAGAGGGAAATATCTTGTTGTCTGCACTGGCCATCAGGCAGAACCAGGCTCAATTTTAGACAGAGTTGTAAAAGGAGAAACCCCATTTAAATTCAGGCCAGGAGATCATCTAATTTTTTCTTCAAGTGTCATTCCAACCCCAGTGAATATTAATTCACGTGACAGAATGGATAAAAAATTAAGAAAACTAGGTGTGAGGCTTCAGACAGATGTTCATGTCTCTGGTCATGGGGGAAGAGAAGACTTAAGAGATTTGATTGATATTTTAAGGCCGAAACATATAATTCCTGCTCACGGAAGTTTGCAGCAGGAAACGCCAATGATAGAACTCGCAGCAGAACTAGGTTATAAATTTCACGAAACTGCACATCTTTCATCAGATGGAAAAGTAATGAGTTTGTAGTTAATCAACCCAAGCTCCCAAACAGATAATTCTTCAAAAAATAATTTTTCCTTTCCTAAAAGTTTTTTTTCATAATCAGCAAAATTGATGTCTTTTGCCAAAGAGCTTGTCAAAAGAAAAATTTTCCCATTTTTTTTAATGTAAGCTTTTGCCTGTTTTAAAAATCTGTTGATTATTTCTGAGCCCTTTTTCCCTCCAGTAGTGTCTTTTTCTTTGTCATATTTGTCTTCAGGCAAATAGGGTGGATTGAAAACTATAAAATCAAAGTTTCCATTTATATTTTCAAAAAGGTCTGACTTAATGCAGTTAAATCCTAAAAGATTGCAATGCTGAACTGATTCTATGTTCATATCAGAAGAAAAAATATTTTGTTTTTTAACACCCAAATTTAAGACAGTCTGAAGATGAATTCCTGAACCTGCTCCTATCTCTAAAAAAGTTAAATCTGGATTTTTCTTTAATAATTCTGGAATTTCATTTTTTAGAATATCTGATAAAAAATAAGAATCTTCAGCAGGAGGATAAATCAGCATTTTATGTCCTTAACCAAACCATTTGGTAAAAAGTTCAACTACTTTTTCCTTATACAAAAACATTGAGACTAATGTTCCAATTAAAGCAATTAAGATTATGGATAGAACAATAATTGCAATAATCCCTTTAGCATTTTTTGGTTTCTTTTCTTCATAACCTGAAACTTTTTGAATTGTTGATTGTTGAATTTGTTGGCCAAGAGCTTTTAGTTTTTGTTCTGCTTCATGAACTTGAGAATATTGTGATTGCGTTTGATTCGCCCTTTCTGCCTGAACCAGCCGTGCAGCGATTTCAATATCTTCTTTTGGATAGCCGGCATTATAAAAAGACATCATTGCGCTTCTAAGAGCTTCGCCCCTTGAAATTGCCTGTTTAAGCCCCTCAAAAATCTCTTGATTTACCATTACTAATTAAAGAATTATGCATTTAAAAATTCTTTGATAAAATTAAGTCTACTTTATAATCTATATTAGCACTTCGTGAGATTGAGTTACTCAAAACAGGCTCGCGACCCCACTCACACAAATTTTTGATGCGATACTCATGAAGTCGCTCGTTCGTCATGTTTTTCGCTTAAATACAAGGTTAATCCGATAATAATTTTAATCGATATATTATGATAACTCGCTTAAATAGAATTAATGTGATAACAATATTCTTCCAGCGGAGAGCCTTGGCGAGCGTTTACGCGAGTTTCCAAGTCGCCCATGATTCGTAGCGTGAACGTGAGTACTTGTCCTGGCTCGGAGTTATTTATTTTCCAACAACCTCCTCAAAAACAGGCTTTTCTACTTGATAGAAAATTCCCATTGGAATTTTTGTTTTGTCGTCAATTGAATTATAATCAAATTCTTGGGCCTTTTTCCAGGCTTCTTCAAAATTATTTTTGTCATGTCTCTCTTCCTGCAAGAAATAAATTTTGTTTTTGTAGTTTTGATTATGGAATATTAAACAGGGATTTAAAACTTCTATAAACGCAAATCCTTTATGATTTAGTGCCTCTTTTAAGACATATTCTATTTGTTTTACATCCGAATAAACTCTTGCAACAAAACTTGCACCAGAAGCAAGCATCAATTTAATCGGATTAAGCGGACTAATTTTTACTCCTCGTGGTGTTGTTTTATCCTTAAAACCAATTTCTGTTGTTGGAGTCGGCTGCCCAACAGTCAGTGCAAAGACCTGGTTATTATGGACAAAATATTTTATATTAGAATTATACCTTGCCATGTGTATCAGATGCTCCATTCCTTCTGCATAAGCATCACCATCTCCGCTAAACCCTAAAACATTTAATTTTGGATTTGCAATTTTCATTCCTAAACATGTCGGCAGGACTCTTCCATGCAGGGTGTTTATTCCATTCAAATTAGTATAATCAAAAATTTTTGCATGACACCCAATTCCTGCGACAATTGCCCATTTTTCTTTTTCATCATCTGTTTTTATTTTTTCATTCAAAACTTTTTTTACGCCTGCCAATATCTGAAAATTATTGCATCCCGGGCACCATGTTGGCATAATTGATGTATTAAGATTTGTCATTTATCCTCCTCTCAATTTCTTTTTTAAGCTCATCAGCCAAGAATGGTCTTCCATCAAATCTTAAAATTCTCTCATCGTCTTCAATTAAAACACCAATTTTTTCTCCTATAATATCAGCCAGCTGTCCAGTTGAATTATTTTCAACTAAAATTAAGTTTTTTCCTTCAAGGAATTTTTTAACTTCTTTTGGAAATGGCTCTAAATATTTTATTTGTAAAAAACAAACATTTACACATTTTATAGCATCCAAAATCGCTCCTTTTGTACTCCCCCATGACACAATAACATTTTTACTCTCTTTATTTCCATAAACATTATACATTTCAAATTTTAAAGCTTCTTTTTCAATCTCTAATTTCTTTTTTAATCTATCAAGAATATCTTTCTTAATTATATCTGCATTTTCAGTTGCAGCTCCAGTTTCATCTTGCTCATAACTGTTATATCTGATAAGTTTTGTTGTTTTTTCTGATTTTGTTATAATCGGCTCTTCTTTAAGGCTGTAAAAACTCTCGCTTAAATGTTTATCACTTAAGATTATAAAAGGAATTTTAAATTTTTGGGAAAAATAAAATGCCTGGCTTGTTAATTCCTGCGCTTCTTTTGGGTCTCCTGGAGCAACAACCATTCTTGGAAATTCTCCATGCCCGGCATTTAAGGCCATTTTTAAATCTCCTTGAGATGTATAAGTAGCAACTCCTGTAGACGGTCCAGGCCTTTGCGCAAGATAAAACACTAAAGGAACTTCAGCACCGCCGCATAAACTCAATCCCTCTGTCATTAAATCAAATCCTCCCCCGCTTGTACCAACCATAACTTTTGCTCCAGCAATACTAGAGCCAATACCAGCATTAACAACAGCAATTTCATTTTCTAATTCTAAAACTAAAATATTTTCTTCATTTTGTTTGCCAGCTAATTCAGAAAGCACAGGTGTTGCAGGAGTCATAGGATAAGCATAATAAATGTCCAATCCTGATTTTATTGCTCCATCTGAAATTCCCTGGCTTCCATTAATAAAATATAGCCCTTTTTTTTCAGTTTTATTTAATATAATTTTTCTGTCCTCTGATTCATAACCTCTTTCAGCTTCTATCAGATTATTATCAAACCCCCTCAATTTTTTTAGCTCTTCTTTTAGAAGCTCAAAATCCAGTCCAAGAATTTTGAAAACTCTTCCAGCAAAATGCATATTTTCATATTTTCCACTCAAGATTATCCCATCTTTTTTTAATTCTTTTTCATGAATCTTTTTTGTATTCTCATCTAATGCTACAATAATGTCAATTTCAAAATCATTGCTGTAAACTGGTTCATTGCTTGCAGTTAAAACATTAAAATTATGCCCTCCTCTAATTAATGACTGGTAATCTCTTGAATAAAAAACATAATACCCCCGTTTAACAAGTGTCTGCCCAAGAATATGGGTTAATATGTTTGGGCCTTGTCCTGCTTTTCCTCCAAAAAGAATATTTAGTCTCATTCTTCAGCGAAAAATAGTTATGTATTTAAACATTATTGATTGTTAATACATGAAATAGAAGCCACCCCAACAATCTTTAAATATATCTCAGAGTTTTTTTGAACATGGTACGTTTTGCACATATAGCTGATTGTCATCTTGGAGGTTGGAAGCAGCAGCCATTGCAGGATTTAAATTTTGCCAGCTTTGAAAAAGCGATGGATATCTGCATAAAGGAGAAATTAGATTTTATTTTGATTGCAGGAGACTTATTTGACTCGGCATACCCGCCAATAGAGATATTAAAGGAGACTTTTGCTCAGTTTAGAAAATTAAAGGAAGCAAAAATCCCGTGTTTTATTGTTGCAGGCTCTCATGATTATAGTGTTTCAGGAAAAACTTTCTTGGATGTGCTTGAAAAAGCAGGCTTTTGCACAAATGTTGAAAATTTTGAAGAAAAACAAAATGATATTGGAGAGAAGTTTTTAATGCTGAATTCAACAATTTACAAAAATGTCGCAATCTATGGCTATCCTGGAAAAAAATCTGGCTTGGAAATACCAGACTTAAGAAGAATAAAGCTAAACGATGCTCCTGGAATGTTCAAGATTTTTATGTTTCATACAACAATAGACAAGGCTCGCGGAACACTGCCGATAGATGCAATAGAAACAGAACAATTGCCAGAGGCAGATTATTATGCTCTTGGACATTTGCATATAGACTTTCAATATAATAATTTTGTCTATCCTGGCCCGTTATTTCCTAATAATTTTCAGGAACTTGAAGATTTGCAATATGGAAGTTTTTATATTATAGATACAGAAAGCGGAAATCCTTTGAGAAAAATAGAAATAAAGTTAAAAGAGGTTGTTCCAATGCAAGTAGAAATTAAAAATGCCCTGACAGCAACCGAACAGATAGTCGCAGAATTAGAAAAAAGAGAAATCGAAGACAAAATAGTTCTTCTAAGGCTTAGAGGCCAGATTGAACATGGAAAACATTCTGACATAAAATTTCCGATAATTGAGGATTATATAAAAACTAAGGGAGCTTATTTTATCTTAAGAAATACTCATGAGTTAAAATCCAAGGAACTTGAATTAGAACTGCAGGTAGAGCCAGAAAATGCAGAAAATATTGAAGGAGATACAATCAAAATTTATTTTGTGGAGAACCCATCAGATTTTAACAAATTAATTCCGCAATTAATGGATGTTTTATCAATAGAAAAACAAGAAGATGAAAAAACAGAAGTTTTTAACAACAGGCTGGTTGAGGGGGTAAAAAGGATAATTAATTTTTGATAAAAATGAAGCTCAATAAAATTTATTTGGAGAATATTAGGTCTTATGAAGAACAAGAAATAGAATTTCCAGAAGGTTCTACATTATTATCTGGCGATATAGGTTCTGGAAAAACATCGATACTTTTGGCAATAGAATTTGCCCTGTTTGGTCTTCAGCCAGGACAGCGAGGTAATTCTTTATTGAAAAATAGTGCAAAAGAGGGCTCAGTGAAATTAGAATTCGAAATAGATGGAAGAACAATTATAATTGAAAGAATCTTAAAAAGAGGGAAGACTATAACACAAGATTATTGTGCAATAACTATTGATGATGTGAAGAAAGAACTCGCAGTTACTGAACTAAAAAATATTGTTCTTGAGCTTCTTAACTATCCAAAAGAATTTTCAAAAAAGCAAAATATCCTATACAAATTCACAGTATATACTCCGCAGGAAGAAATGAAGCAGATAATCTTGCAGGACTCAGAAACGAGAATAAATACTCTAAGGCATGTCTTTGGCATAGACAAATATAAAAAGATAATTGAAAATACTTCTATACTCGCTTCAAAATTAAGAGAAGAAAAAAGAGTGAAAGAGGCACTAACTTCTAATATTGAGCAGGATAAATTAGACATAATTTCAAAAGAAAATGATTTGGAAGGCAGGCACCATAACTTAGTTTCAGTTGAAAAAGAATTATTCTTCAGGCAGGAGCAAAGAAAAAAAATTCAGGATGAAAAAGACGAGATTTTAGCAAAAATAGAAGAAAAGGGAAAACTCCACCAGGAAATAGAAAAAACAAAAATAATTATTGCAAATAAGAATGAATCAATATTAAACAATAAGAAAGCTATAGAGCAGTTAAAAAAACAGGTTTCTGAATTACAGCAGTTAAAGTTTGATGAGTCGCAGATTATAAAACTTCAGGGAGAAATTAATATAAAAAAGAAGCAAAAACAAGAAATAAGCGAACAGAATTTAATAGTGGCTTCCAAAATCCACTCCCTTGAAATTAAAAATCAGGAAAATCAGGCAACTAAGGAGAAAATTTCCCGTATAGAAATCTGCCCAACCTGTCTTCAGGATGTTGATCCAAATTACAAAGCCAATGTAATAAACAAGCTTGATTATGATACTTCTGAGAACATAAGAAAAATTCAGGAGCTCAGCATTGAAAAACAATTCATATACGGAAAAATTAAAAATATCGATAATGAAATCTCAAAAGCAGAAAAAAATATTCAGGAATTAAATATACTCAAATTAAAACTTTATGGAGCAGAGGAAAAAATAGTTAGAATTAACGAGTTAGAGAAATCAAATCTTTCTCTTGAAAAGGATAATCTGCTTTTAAATTCACATTTAGATGTATTAAAAAAAGATACCTTTGAACTCTCGAAATTTGATAATATCTTCAAAGAAAAACAAGTTCAATTAGAAAATTCCTTAAGTAAGGAAAGGCAGACAGAAATAAAAGTTGCAGAGTTAAAAAAAGAGATAGATTTTTTTTCAAGGCAGATTGAAGAGCTTAAGGAGAAAATAAAGAATACAGAAAAAATAAGAGAACAGCTTAACTATATATCTGGATTTGAAGACTGGCTATCTGCAAAATTTACTTATCTCATTTCTTTTATTGAAAAAAATGTCATGATAAAGCTCAAAGCAGAATTCTCGCAGCTTTTTTCAAAATGGTTTGCAATGCTCGTCTCTGATAATTTCAACGTCTATCTTAGCGATGATTTCACACCAATAATAGAACATCAGGATTATGAGATAGATTATGCATATCTTTCAGGAGGAGAGAGAACTGCAATTGCTCTTGCTTACAGGCTTGCATTAAACCAGGTTATAAATTCTATATTAAGCAAGATAAAAACAAGAGATTTAGTAATTTTGGATGAGCCAACAGACGGATTCAGCGAACAGCAGCTTGATAAAATGAGGGATGTCCTGCAGGAGCTAAATGTAGCGCAGTTAATTATTGTCAGCCACGAGCAGAAAATTGAAGGTTTTGTAGAAAATGTAATAAGATTCAGAAAAGATGGTGGTGTGAGCAGAAAGGAGATTTAAAATGGAAAAAGGAGATATGATTATCAATACAATATTATCTTTTTTTGTTGCTATATCTGCAACAATTATCTATGAAAATTTTAAATTGGACTTAACGATTATTGGATTAATTACTTTTGTTATAATAGCTTTATTTTGGATAGGAAGTTTTATTAATGAGATAGACAAGAGGTCAAAGAATAATATCTTCCTGATTAATAAAATAAAAACAGAATTAGATTCCATCAAGAAAGATTTAAATATTGAAGGACGTTTATCTAGTTTAGAGAATTGGAGAGATAATATGAGAAAAAGAGGGGAAATAAATGTTGTAGATATAATAAAGATAATAGCAGTGATAATCTTTGTAATTTTGTTGCTAAAGGCATTTGCGATAATCTAACAAAGCCATACAAACCGCAAATCTTATAAACCCTAAATTCTCCTATAATCTATCGGTTCTAAAAAATTATACCGCGATTCTGTAAGATGGAAACTATAAAAGAAGAATTAAATAGGTCAATATTAAAGACAGGAACAACTATTCTCGGAATAGTTTGCAGAGATGGAATTGTCATGGCTGCCGACAGACAGGTTACAGCTGGAAATATAGTCATGAGTAAAAATTACCCAAAAGTTGTTAAAATAAATGATTATCTTGTTGGCTCTTGGACAGGTGGGGTGGCTGATGCCCAAAGATTAGGGAAATTAATCGCAGCTGAATTAAAACTTAAAGAACTTCGTTCTAAATCAAGACCAACAGTTAAACAAACAGCAAATCTTGTTTCATCAATAACCTATTCAAGTATTAGACAGCCATCAATGATACTAAGCATTGTTGGGACTCTTGTTGCAGGATTTAACGAAGATGGAACAACAGAACTTTATACAATAGAACCTGGAGGAAGTGTTGTTCAGGTAGAAGACTACGACGCTAATTTTGGAAGCGGTATGCCTTATGTTCTTGGACTTCTTGAAAGACAGTATAAAAAAGATCTTAGTGTTAGAGAAGGAGTTGAACTTGCAAAAGAAGCATTAAAATCATCAACACAGAGAGATATTGGAAGCGGTTATGGAATTGATATATTTAGCATAACTAAAGATGGAATAAAAAAAGAGGTTGAGCAAATAATTGAGCCAGAGTATAGGGATAGAGAGAGATGATTTT
>ERZ1292623.5430-Hain-H51-01um-R1-5430-length-10188-cov-16_pt1 | contig 10188 bp, 6 predicted proteins | sample MGYA00564398_ERZ1292623 | MGnify/ENA primary metagenome ERZ1292623 (study PRJEB36523, sample SAMEA6512633) | groundwater metagenome | collected 2019-01-07 | study: AquaDiva: Metagenomics assemblies of 32 groundwater samples
CGGTATCGTCGCATGAGGTCTCAATACCAAGAATATACATTTTAATAGTAGCCCTAACGGGATTCGAACCCGTGTACCGAGCTTGAAAAGCTCGTGTCCTAGGCCTCTAGACGATAGGGCCATTCCCAGGTATTTTATCGGATTTTTTTAAATTTGTCCAAGCCTATCTGCGGCAGACTTGACGTTAATGGTATTTATATTAGACAATACCAGCAAACCAAAGTTTTAGTTCTTTTAAAATAAGATGGGAGCTTTGAGAGAAATGCCGGACGAAGAAAGAAGTACTTTTGAATTAGTAAATTTTGCGCCTATTAATGCTATATTTTTGTTGGATTGCTTGAAGGTAATTGATAGAGAGATTTTAAACGTCAAAGAGTCAAAAGTTAAAACGGCTCTTGAGGAACAAGCGAAGGTTCTCCGTGAAGGAGTTAATAATCTACATAATCAGCTTCAGTATAATCACGACAGCCATCTTGCTCTTATTGAAATTCTTAAAAATCTTAGAGCCCAAATTATCAAGATGCGGGAAGAATTAGACTCTATTACTGCGCCGCCGCTTTTTTATGGCTATGTGGCTCGACTTTGGCCTGAGGAAAAAATGGTTGATATATATTATATGGCCGATGAAAGAAGAAAGGTTAACATTTTACCAAGTATTGATATCACAAAACTAAAAATTGGCCAAAGAGTTATTCTTTCTAGTGGCAATACCACTATTTTAAGCGTTGATGAAGAATGGGAAAATACAGGCGAGGAAGGCAAAGTTTCTGCCCTGCTTGGAGAAAACATAGTAAGAGTAGTTATGCGTATGGATGAAATTCGCGATGTGATTTTGGCTGAACCTTTGCGAAATCAGAAAATTCGCGAGGGTGATGAACTTCTCATTTTTAGAAATTTTGCTTTTACAAAATTGCCGAAGTCAGAAACCAGCGAACTTTTGCTTGAGAAAGTTCCGGAAATTGATTTCAACCGAATTGGCGGCCTGAAAAGTCAGATAGACACTCTTCTTGAAGCCATTGAATATCCGGCTCTTTATCCGGAATTGTTTGCGCTTCACAAACTTAGGCCAGTTAAGGGTATACTGCTTTATGGCCCGCCAGGCTGTGGCAAAACACTTTTAGCTAAAGCTGTTGCTAATCGTTTGGCAAAAAAAGTGCGCGAAAAAACGGGTAATGAGGATATATCAGCTTATTTCATTAACATCAAAGGCCCGGAACTTTTGAATAAATATGTTGGCGAAACCGAGAGAAAAATCCGTGAAGTTTTCCAGCGCGCCAAAGAAAAGGCGTCGGAAGGTTCGCCTGTTATTATTTTCTTTGATGAATTTGAATCGCTTTTTAGAACTCGTGGCTCGGGAATTTCTTCTGATGTTGAATCAACTAGCGTACCGCAGTTTTTATCAATGATGGATGGCGTTGAAGAACTTTATAATGTTATCGTTATCGGCGCTTCTAATAGACAAGACCTTGTTGATCCGGCCATACTTCGCCCAGGCCGTTTTGATCTTAAAATAAAGATTGATCGACCCGATGAACTTGGCGCTAAAGAAATCTTAAAGATTTATATTACCCCCGATCTTCCGTGGGGAACCGATTCTGATGGTAATCAATATGTTGGTCAGAAAGAACATTCGGTTATTGACCGTCTTCGAGGTGACAATCATTACGCCGTTGATTTAAGAACGCCGGAATTAGTAGCCGAACACGCGATTAATACTGTTGTTGACTATTTATATTATAGCGGTCCGCCTCTTACCTGGACAGACAGGCGCGGCAATAAACACGAATACAATTCAGAATGCATAGAAACTACTTTTGCTGATGGAGAAAGAAAGAAGTTATATGTTAAGGATATTTTAGTTTCCGGCGCCATGATTGAAAGTATTGTTAGTCGCGTTAAGAAGTTTGCCATTAAGCGTACTATAACTACTGGCGAAAAAGGCATTAAGAAGGTTGATTTCTACACTGCTATAAGAGACGAGATTAGAGAGAGTAGTGATTTGCCAAATACTAATAATCCGGATGATTGGGCTAAAATCATTGGCCAGAATTCAGAGAGCGGTCAGCGGATCATTAATGTTCGCTCTATTATTGGAACGAAAAAGATGGATAATTCTAGGGGTTCAGAACGTATTAAGACCGGCCAATATTTGTAATTTCTATGAAATTTTTTCCCTCGCAAAGCGGGAAATTTACCCCACACTCATACATGAGTGTGGGGTTTACTTATTTATTAAAAAATATTAACCTTAGTCTGATATTGGGTTCTTTTAAAATATAGGAGGCAGTTAATGATAAGGCGTCGTGCGTATAGCAGCGCTTTACCGATGGTTTTTGGGACAGAAACCGAATTCGGTTTTTCTTACGGGAAGGTTTTAAACAAAGAAAGAGCCGCGCTTTTCCATTCTGATTTTCCGGAAATTATTTTTTATTTAATTATTGAATCTGTTGTTAAAAAAACTGGCGCTTTTGTCCGCAATCCCTGTATTTCTTGGGAAAGATCATCTCTTAATCATTTATTATCTTTTATGATAGAAGATTTAACAAAGGCGGCAATTTCTGGGGATCCCAGAAATTTACCGATGTCATTTAAATCAATGGTAGGAAATGCAATTTCTTCACAAGATATTTACAATGGTGAGGTTGGAATTTTTTTGCCAAACGGTTCTCGTCTTTATATAGACGGCGCCCATCTTGAATATTCTATAAGTGAATGTAGGGAACCTTACGAAGTTGTTTGTCAGGAAAAAGCAATGGAGAAAATTTTAGCGGAAATTATTACCGAACTTCAAGAAATTTGCGGCCGAGAAATATATCTCTTTAAAAATAATACAGATTTTAAAGAAAATAGCTATGCTTGTCATGAGAATTATCTTCTTAAAAAAGAATTTTTCAAAAGACTTTATAAAGATAATGAATGGAGAAAGGCTTGGTTAAGTTTTGTAACAACGCAAATTATTTATACGGGCGCAGGTAAAGTTGGTTTTGAATCGGGCGACCCTTGTGATTATCAAATTTCTCAACGCGCTGACCATATATATAGAATAGTTTCTACAAATACTATGAACGATCGCCCCATTATTAATCATAGAGGCGAATCTCTAGCTGATAGTTCCAAGTGGGGTCGTTTTCATGTAATTTTAGATGATTCCAATATGTCGGAATGGCCTATTTTCCTTAAAATTGGCACCAAAGCTTTAGTATTAAATATGCTCCAATACCAATATTTAGAGGAATGGGAAAATAAGTTGTTTGATGACAATCAGTATCATAAATATTATGATTTATATGAGCGATTATTTCTAAGTGATCCTGTGGATGCTCTGAAATTTATTTCAAGGGACTTAACTTGCAATAAACCGTTAATAACGAATAGTGACGGCTTTTCAGCTTTAGAAATTCAAAAAAGATGGTTGGCTTTAGTAAAAGATTTTTACTTGCATCGCTCATGCGATTATCAAGAACCCTGGATTTTAGATGTTATTAATAAATGGGAGCAAGTTTTAGAGTGGATTGAAGAAGATGATCCAATTCTTGACTCTATTTTAGATTGGCGTATAAAAAAATGTCTTATAGATAGCCACACAAATAAGCGTTCTAAGGCAGGGAGATTAACATCTGTAGAAAATTTGCAATTAATTGATATAAACTATAGCGATATAAAACAAGGGGGTTACTACAACCGGCTTCCCGGAATTAATCGTTTTGCTCTAAATGCCGATATTGAAAAAGCTAAAATGAATTCTTCTCCAAAAACTCGGGCTTGGCTTCGCAGTCAATTTATAAAACGTTTTCCGGAGCATCTTATTGATGTCAGCTGGGAATTATTAATTTTTAGTCTAAAAATTGGCGATTTTGAAACTAAAGTAAGAATTGAACCAGATCCAATTTTGAGTACCCAATTTAAAGTAGGCAGGATTTTTGATGAATCTAGGAGTTATGAGGAATTTTGTAAAAATTTCCTAACTTTTTATTTGAGTCGTCAAGAATATGTTTTCTAAATTTAAATTATAAAATCCGCTCCGCCAACCGGCGAATTGCGGATTTTTTATTTATATAGTAAGTTAAATTTAAATAAATTAAGTTGTTTAAAAATTATTTTCCCTACTGGGAATCGCTATCTAGGTGAAGGGGGTGTGTCAAATGCTCAACAGGATTATGGGAGAAGAAATAGAATGGGCGGGGGGTTGCCGTTTAGAGCCAGATGGCACTTGGGGTTTTATCGGCGATTCTTTTGATAAAATAAAGGAGTCTGTATTTCTTGAGTATAAAAATACTAACAATCCTGCATTTCTTCTGTACGGAAATACTCTCAATCCTGTCTCTCTTGAGTTTGGGAATGCTCGCAATGCCCCTTTTTTTCTTCCTAATGGCGCAAAAATTTATCATGAAACAACTGGTAGTCATTTAGAAACAGCGTCGCCAGAGTGTTCAAATGCTTTGGAGGTGTTAAAATTTGATAAATGGTCTGAAACATTTGTCTGCTGGGTTTCTCGAGTATTGAAGGAAAGGCATAACATAGATCTTCTTTTTTTTAAAAAGAACGCCGATAGTAAATTAGAGAACACAAGAGGTTGCCATGAAAACTATTTTTCTGAAAAAATATTTGAAAAACTCTTAAAAGAATCTGAACAACGTTTAAGGGGCGATGCGGCGCCTATTCATCCGGAGATAAATTATTTCATTTTATTTTTAATAACTCGACAAATTTTTACAGGTAGCGGCGGTGTTATGCTTTATTCTGGGCAAGGCGGAGATGATATTTATGAAATTTCTCCAAGAACTCATTTTATTGATTCTGTTATAAGTTCACCGACTACTACTGGCGGTTCCGGCGGTCGAGCTATTATTAATATTAGGGCAGAACCATTAGCTAGTAATGATGAGTATTGGCGCAACCATCTAATTTTAGGAGATGCCAATATGGCCGATTTATCAATTTTTCTTAAATTTGGAACAACGAGTGCGATTATAGAAATGATTGAAGAAGGTTCTTGGAATGATAATTTGTGCCTTGATAATCCAAAAGATGCGCCTAAAATCTTTCAAAGTATTTCTAAAGATTTAACATTAAAAAATGTTCCAATCCGCCTAAAAAACGGCAAAGATTATACAGTTCTCCAAATTCAAAAAAAGTTTTGTAAAAATTGGCGCGAGCATATTAAAAATACTCGCGATGGCGGCGAAAAAGTCGAAATTGCCAGCCGGTGGCGAGAAGTTTTAGAACGTCTTGATGTTGATGATGAGAATTTGTACAGCCAATTAGACTGGAAAATAAAAATGCGCCTCATTAAGGATTTTATGGATAAAAAAGGCATTCCACTAAACCATGAAAAAGTTGTTAATCTTGACAATGTTTATCACAGTCCGGATCCTGGAGTGAGTTTTTACTATAAACTTAAAAATCGGCCCGGTTCTAATTTTTTAAGTTTAGTTAGCGAAAGCGAAGTTTCTAATGCCGATAGGGTGCCGCCTGAAACAAGAGCTAAATTGCGTGTTACACTTAAAAAAATTATTGACGAACTCAAATTAACTTGCACTATTATTGATTGGAATACGATTGCTTTCAAATGTAAAGGGGAAAATCGTGAATATAGAATAAGTATGCCCGATCCTCGGAATTCATCTTTATCGTCACTGATTTCACAAGAAAATGAAGCGGCAATAAAATACTTGAACGATTTAAGGCGGGATGCTATTATCATTCCTATTTAGGGAATATAAAATAATAGGGGAAGGGGTCTGCAATGTCAGAAAAAAGAGAAAAAAGACAAATTAGAACTTCTGATAGAGAAAAAGAAAAAATTGAAGATAATCCGATTGATAAAGAAAAAGCGCAAAAAGTAAAAGAAGATATGGATAAGCTAATTGATGAAATTGATGATGTTCTTGAAAAGAATAGCGAAGAATTTATAAAAAGCTACGTTCAGAAAGGCGGAGAATAAGGCTCGTAATTTACAAGGCCCTAATATTGGGCCTTTTGTTTTTTTAATATTTGAATGCTAACTTAATAAAGAAATGGAAGATAAGTATTATTTAAAAGTTGGACGAGCCCAAGAATTAACAGAATCTAAAGATCGATATTTTTACCGATTTTTAGAGATTTTCCCAGGGGCCATTTCTTGGCTTACATTTTTTTTGATTGTTTTACTTTCTTGGCTTCTGCCGTTTTACATTTCCATTTTCATTATCGCTTTTGATATTTACTGGCTTTTCAAAACTATTTTTTTGTCTCTTCATATGAGATCGGCTTTTAATAAAATGAAACTCAATTTGGCCAAAAATTGGCTAAAAGAAATTGAAGAAATTAAACCATTGTCGCTAGAACTTGGTAATATAGTTTGGGGCGACATATATCACCTGGTAATTTTACCTATGTATCAGGAATCTCTTGAAGTGGTTAGGAACAGTTTTTTAACCTTATCTAAAATTAATTATCCCTTAGACAAATTAATTGTTGTTTTAGCAATCGAAGAGAGGGGGGGTGACAATGCTGTTAAAACCGCAGCTTTGATTAATAAAGAATTCGGAAGTATTTTTTTTAAATTTTTAATCACGAAACATCCTGCCAACATCGTCGGGGAAATTGCTGGCAAAGGTTCAAACGATTCTTGGGCTATAAAAGAAGTTAAGAACATTGTTATTGATGAGCTTAAAATTCCTTATGAAAATATTGTAGTTTCGGTTTTAGATGTTGATACGGCGGTTCACTCGGAATTTTTCGGCTGCCTTACTTATTATTATTTAAAATCTGACCGTCCCCTTCGTTCATCTTTTCAGCCGATACCTATTTTTACAAATAATATTTGGCAAGCGCCGGCTTTTGCCAGGGTTTTCGCATTTTCAACAACTTTTTGGCAAATGATTCAGCAATCCAGACCCGAACGCTTAATTACTTTTTCTTCTCAATCAATTGGTTTTAAACCGCTTTCCGAGATTGGTTTTTGGCAGTCAAACGTGGTTAGCGAAGATTCAAGAATTTTTTGGCAATGCTTGCTTTACTACGATGGCGATTGGCAAACCACTCCTATTTTTTTCCCGGTATACATGGATGCTAACGTGGCTAATAGTTTTCGGGCTACTTTAAAAAATCAATACAGACAAATAGAGCGTTGGGCTTATGGCGTTGAAAATAATCCTTATTTTCTGTTTGGATTTTTTAAAAATAAAAAAATTTCGAAATATAAAAAATGGTGGCTTAGTTTTATTATGGTTGAAAGCGCTCATTCTCTCGCGACAAATTCTTTAATTATTTTTCTTCTTGGGTGGCTTCCAACGATAATTGGTCGTGGCCGATTTAATGAAACATTGCTTTCTTATAATTTGCCATACTTAACACGCTGGATCATGACTTTGGCAATGGTTGGTTTAATTTTTACCGCAATTATTGCTATAAATCTTTTGCCGCCTCGACCTCCTCATTATGGCCGTTTCAAATATGTTTGGATGATTTTACAATGGTTTCTTTTTCCTATTAATATGATTCTTTTTGGTTCTATACCGGCTTTAGACGCTCAAACTCGTTTAATGTTTGGAAAGTATCTTGGCTTCTGGAACACCCCAAAGGGTAGAAGCTAGTATTTAGTATTTAGTATTCAAGATACAAGATACCCCTATACTACTCAAGGTGGATTCTATTTTTAAATTCAGAAACTTTATCTAAAAGAAGATGGTATTTTTTTAATGTTGGGTCGGCGCTTAAAATTGCTTTTGCTGCTTCGCGAGTTTCTTCAATAAGTTTTAAGTTAGAAAGAGATGCCATTGCCAAGTCCGGAAGACCCGACTGGCGGACGCCGGCAAAATCTCCAGGACCGCGAATTTCTAAATCGCGTTCGGCAAGATCAAAACCGCTTTTGGCGGACTCTATTGCTTTAAGACGCTCATTTACAGAAGCCAAAACCGAATCGGTTAAAAGCAGGCAATATGATTGGTGCTCGGCTCTGCCAACGCGACCTCTAAATTGATAAAGTGAAGCTAATCCGAACCTGTCAGCTCCTTCGATCATCATTACTGTAGCGTTTGAGATATCAATTCCAACCTCAACAACAGAAGTGGTAACAAGAATATTTAAATCTTTATTAAGAAATTCAGACATTATTTTTTCCTTTTCTTTTGTTTTCATTCGCCCGTGAAGTAGCCCAATTTTTAAATGTGGAAAAACTTCTGTTTTTAATCTCCCATATTCTTTTTTAGCCGCCCTTATATCTAGTTTTTCTGATTCTTCAATCAACGGACAAACCACAAATGCTTGTCGGCCTTTTTTTATCTCTGTTTTTATAAATTCATAAGCCAACCCTCGTTTTTCCGGCGGTATGATTTTAGTGATAATATTTTTTCTACCTCTTGGCATTTCTTTTATAAGTGATAAATCTAGATCACCCCAAATTGTTAAGCCTAAAGTTCGCGGTATTGGCGTTGCTGACATTGAAAGAAGGTGCGGAATAGATTCTTTATGGTGATCGGCAATCGCAGCGCGCTGGTTAACGCCAAAACGATGTTGTTCATCAATAATTATCAAAGCCAGATTTTTAAAAACAACATTTTTTTGAATTAGAGAATGCGTGCCAATGACTATCGGTATTTTGCCGCTTTCCACTTTTTTTCTAAATTCTTTTTTTGAAATTTTCCCATCTTCAACTTTTGCTTCGCTCGAAGTCAGGAGGCCGACGCTAATATCAAAATTTTTTAATAAAAAAGATATTTTTTCAAAATGCTGGCGGCTTAAGATTTCTGTTGGTGCCATGAAAGCAATTTGGCAGTTGTTTAAAGCGGTAAGATATGCCGCTATGACAGCGACAATAGTTTTCCCGCTTCCGACATCGCCTTCTAAAAGCCGGTTCATCGGCTTTGGCCCCTCTATATCTTTAATGATTTGCCACGATGTCTTTTTTTGGTCGTCGGTCAACTTATAGGGTAATGATTCTACAAATTTTTTGACCGCTATCTCATCAAATTTAATAATTGGCGCCGTTTTTTGTTGCAGTTTTAATCTTTGCTGTCCCATAAATAATTGCAATATAAAAAGTTCTTCAAAGGCAAAACGTTTTTTAGCTAATTCAGCATTTTCTAGTGTTTCTGGGAAATGAATTTGGCGCATAGCGAAATTTAGGTTTGGCAGGCGATATGTTTTTTTTATTTCGTCTGGTAAAACTTCTTGAAGTTGGTTTGCGAATTTTAACACCGCATTAACAGCAAAACGCAGCCACCGCGAAGTAAGGCCTGACGTTTCTCTATAAACCGGTACCAGTCGTCCGGTGTGGAGAGATTCTTTTTGTTTTCCAATTTCTCCATATCCAGCTATTTCGTAAGCGGGGTTACTAAAACAAAGCTGTCCTTTATTTATAACAACTTTTCCTGAAAGATTAATTAATCGGCCAGGTTTAAATTGATTTATAAGATACGGCTGGTTAAACCAGACAGATTTTATAGCGCCGGTATCATCCTCAATTATTACTTCGGTCAAAACCATATTGCGGCGGAAAATTCTGGTGTTTTTGGCGTTTAAAATCGCGCCTCTTGCCGATAATTGGGTATCAGGTTTGATTTCTGAAATTGGCGTAAAATTTGAAAAATCATCATAACGGCTGGGAAAGTGATAGAGTAGGTCTCGAACCGTTTTTATTTTAAGCTTTTCTAATTTTTTAATTGACGCCAGTCCAAAATATTTTGTGAGCATAAGCTGGTCCCCTCGGTAGGAATCGCCGCTCAAATCATAAGATTTGAGCGAGCCTCGCCCAACTTTCCTAAAAGTTGGGCGGGAACCTTCCATTAGTTTTTTAATATTGCGCCTTCCTGCGCCGCTTTTCCAATATTTTTCTCTGTCTTTAGCTCTAACTAGAGAATAAAAATTTTCTGTGTATATTATTTTCCACGGACGAAAATATTTCGTAGCTTCGACTTTACCATTATTATGATCTATGATTCTACGTCTAATATCGCTGGTGTAACCAATATATGTCTTTTGGCGCATAATACTATACAAAATGTAAACAATAAACATATTTTGCGTCCCCACGAGGAATCGAACCTCGATTTCAAGCTCCGCAAGCTTGCGCTCTATCCGTTGAGCTATGGAGACATTGTCACCCTTCGGGTGATCCCCCGTAGGGGGAAACGACGAGGGGGAGATTTAATTTTTTTATTCTAATGAATCTATCACTAATCATTAAAAGAATCTTTTCTGAAGTAA